>ENA-OQEX01000120-OQEX01000120.1-human-gut-metagenome-genome-assembly--contig:-NODE-120-length-46045-cov-10.871183_pt1 | contig 46045 bp, 51 predicted proteins | sample MGYA00242802_ERZ504649 | MGnify/ENA primary metagenome ERZ504649 (study PRJEB26092, sample SAMD00036194) | human gut metagenome | host: Homo sapiens | study: EMG produced TPA metagenomics assembly of...
TTCGCGCCTGCCGCCTGGGTCTACTGCGGGGCCGTGGCGGCAGCGGCGGCGCTTCGCGCCTGCTGCCTGGGGTGACTTTGGGCTTGGTGCGAATTGAGGTCTAATACTTTTCCCGTGAAGTGAACGACCTTATTTGGACCCCCGAAGCATTGGCATATTTTGACCGCTATTTCCTGCGGTTTTGCAGCGCGAATCCTGCGGTTTTTTGGTCTAAAGGTGTGGATGCTCCGGGGCTTCGTTTTTACTCGTTCACTTCTCGGGAAAGTATTAGAGCTCAGCTGGCGGGGGTACCGCCCTGGCGTCGAAGCCCCGCGTCTTCTTCGCTTGATTGGGAAAAACAGCCTCGCTGAAGTAATTGCGAGCCCGCCCGGACGTATCTGCGGGGGTTGTCTGCACAGTTCGCGGTATTATGTTTGCTGAGTTTTGAAAGGAGCCGCTGGTGGTCACGACGACATTTGCCTCGCCTTTGGGCGAAATCCTGCTTGCCGCTGATGGCCGCGGTTTGACGGGGCTTTGGTTTGAGGGGCAGGAGCACTTTGGCTCTACGCTGCTCAAAGAGGATGCGGAGTATGTCGTAGGTACCGATGCGGTTTCTGGTACCGGTGGGATGTCTTCGGTGAGTCCGGCAAATGGTGTGGCCTCTTCGGTGCTTGAGCGTTCATGGGCTTGGCTGAATGCTTATTTTGCGGGGCAGGAGCCTCGGTTTACGCCGCCGTTGCATTTGATTGGCACGGCGTTTCAGCGCGAGGTTTGGTTTGAGCTGCTTTCTATCCCGCGTGGCGAGGTCGCTACGTATGGCGAGATCGCCCAGCGTGTTGCGGCTCGACATCATGTGCCGGGAAACGAGGCACCCGTTGTATCTCCTCGCGCGGTGGGGGCTGCGGTTGCGCGTAACCCCATTTCGATTATCGTGCCATGCCATCGCGTAGTTGCCGCCGATGGTTCGCTCAACGGATATGCCGGCGGGCTCGATCGCAAGGAGTGGCTGCTTCGGCTTGAGGGCGCCTATCTATAAGCTGCAGGCGGCCGCAACGCCCATGCGGCAAGCGCGCTCGCTGTACGGGCGTTGTTTGCAGGGCGAGATGTGAAGCCGCCCGTTCCTTAAGTCCGACTAAGCTATAACCTTGCTTTTTTAAATATGCTCATCGACCTGCTAAGGCAGCACTAAGGCGAGTGCGGGTGCGCTATTATCGGCGCTCACGGAGCGCTTGGTGTTCTTGGCACGCATGGACGAGGGCTCGGCGGGCTTTACCATGGCGTCGATCGATCTTTCGGAGGCGGTGAACAAGGTGGCGGCGCCGTTTAAGTCGGTGGCGGTCTCAGGCGGTAAACGCCTGTCGACGTCGATTGCGACCGGCGTGCGGACCCATGCCGATGCCGCGGCGGTGGCGCAGGTGGTTGAGTTGCTACTGGACAACGCCACGCGCTATGCGAGCGAGGGCAGCGTGATTGAGCTGAGCCTGTGCGCCGTTTCGCACGGCAAAGGCAAGGGCGCCGCCGAGCTTGTCGTATCGAACGCCGTGGACGAGCTGCCCGAGGGCGACCTGGACCGATTGTTCGATCGCTTCTATCGTGCGGATGCGTCGCGCAGCTCCAAGACGGGTGGCTCGGGCGTGGGCCTGTCCGTGGTGCGTGCCATCGCCGAGGCCCATGGAGGCGCCGCCACCGTATCCGGTCACGGCAACCAGATCACCTTCACCGTTTGCCTTTAAAACCTGCCAAAAAGGAACAGGTTTATTTTGGCAGGTTTTATCTGGGGAAACGTCCGCAGGAGAGGGCATGGGCGGTGTGAACATATGCATCTCTACCTGCTAAAATATAGGCATCGTTATTCGGCTCCTGAGTGGAAAGGAGACGGTCATGCAGTACGAGATCGGCGGAGGGGCTTTCCCGGTTGTTACGTGCAACCTTAGCGATGGCGAATCCATGATCACCGAAAGCGGCGCCATGGCTTGGATGACCTCCAACATGGAAATGTCTACCTCGGGCGGTGGCATCGGCAAGATGTTCTCCAAGGCTTTTTCGGGTGAGGCATTGTTCCAAAACATTTGGACCGCGCGTGGCGATGGCATGATCGCGTTTGGCTCCTGCTTCCCCGGCCGCATCGTGCCAATCGAGATCGGTCCGGGCAAGAGCTGGATTTTGCAGAAGCGTTCGTTCCTTGCCGCGGAAAGTGGCGTCGAGTTGAGCATTCACTTTAACAAGAAGGCAAAGGCCGGCGTCTTTGGCGGCGAGGGCTTTATCATGCAGAAGCTCACGGGCTCGGGTGTTGCTTTTGCCGAGATCGACGGCGACCTGGTTGAGTACGAGCTCGCTGCTGGCCAGCAGATGATTGTGGATACCGGCAACGTGGCCGGCTTTGAGGAGACCGTGAGCATCGACGCTCAAATGGTCAAGGGCGTCAAAAACATCATGTTTGGTGGCGAGGGCGTGTTCAACACCGTGCTCACCGGTCCCGGTCGCATCTGGTTGCAGACGATGCCCATTTCCAATCTTGCGGCAGCAGTGGCCTCGATGACCAACAACAATAACTAGTCCGCATAGGATAGCGCGCGGCGGGCTTACCCTGTCGCGCGCTTTTTTGCTGGCAAACGCCTCGCTTATAGAGTGTGGCTGCGCTGCTACAGCGAGCGTCGTCATCTCGTCACCCTGATAGCTTGCGGCAAGCGTGGCAATGAGGAGTGAGAATTTGAGTGCTCAGTCCCAAGGCATAATGGCGGCCATGCCAACAAGCAAAAACGAGTTGCCGGTGTCACGGAAAGGCAGGCGTCGGTCGATTCCACGTGAGACGGCTGTGCCGATCTGCACGGCCGCCCCTGCGCGTCCCGCGCTGCCCCCAAGAGGTACGTTTCCCCTTATAAAACCTGCCAAAATAAACCTGTCCCTTTTTGGTAGGTGGGAAATGGGTAATACTAAAGAGTTATCCGACCAGATGGGAATTAATCGATGGCCTATATCGAATTCAAAGACGTCATCAAGGCATACGGCGAGGGCGATGCCCGCATCCACGCGCTCGACGGCGCGAGCTTTACGGTCGAGCGCGGCGAGCTCGCCATCATTTTGGGTGCTTCGGGTGCCGGCAAGACCACGGCCCTCAACATTCTGGGCGGCATGGACACGGCAACTTCTGGCACCGTGACGGTGGACGGGCGTGACGTGAGCTCTGCCAACGAGGCTCAGCTTGTGGAATACCGTCGCGCCGATGTTGGCTTTGTCTTTCAGTTCTACAATCTGGTCCCTAACCTGACGGCGCTTGAGAACGTCGAACTCGCGGCGCAGATCTGCCCCGATTCGCTCGATGCCGAGCAAACGCTTCGCCAGGTTGGCCTGGGCGACCGCCTCGCTAACTTTCCGGCGCAGCTTTCGGGCGGCGAGCAGCAGCGCGTATCCATCGCCCGCGCGCTGGCTAAGAACCCCAAGCTGCTTTTGTGCGACGAGCCTACGGGTGCACTCGACTACAAAACCGGCAAGCAGATCTTGCAGCTGCTACAGGACACTTGCCGCAAGCAAGGCATTACGGTCATCATCATCACCCACAACTCTGCGCTGGCGCCCATGGCCGATCGCCTGATCCGCTTTAAGAGCGGCCGCGTGGAGAGCGAGACGGTCCAGCAAAATCCTGTGCCTATCGAGACGATCGAGTGGTAGCGCCCATGAATCAGGACCGCCAAAACAGTCAACGCCGCGACGCGCAGAACACGGAGCGCGAGCAGGATTTTACGACCTACCGTACCGCCCAAAGCTCAAACGATATGGTGCCGACGGTTTTTCGCCGTGGCATCTACCGCACGATTCGCGGCAGCCTCAAACGCTTCTTGTCTATCGTTGTGATCACCGCGCTTGGCGTGAGCGTGATGTGCGGCCTTAAGGCGGGCTGCGAGGACCTGTGTGATTCGGTCGACGCCTATTTTGACCAGCAGAATGTCTATGACATCAACGTGCAGTCGACCTATGGTCTGACCGATGACGATCTTGCCGCGATCCAAGAGGTCGATGGCGTCGAGACGGCCGAGGGCATCTATACCGAGACCGCCTATACCGCCGTGGTACGACGCGCGAGCGTGTCGTCGTACAGAGCCTCTCCAAAGAGAATATTGACCAACCGGTGCTAGTACGCGGCGAGCTGCCCGAGACTTCGGGCGAAGTGGCAGTGACCTCACGTTTTTTGAAGGCTTCGGGCAAGAAAATCGGCGATACGGTGAGCTTTGCCGCCAACGATGCGAGCTCGTCGAACCAAAGCGCCAAGGACCAGTTTGCCGATGGGGACTACACCATCACGGCCGAGGTTCTCGATCCTACCGACGTGAGCTCCGACTCGACAGTCAACGCCTTTCGCGCTGCTTCGACTGCGGACTACAAGTTCTACGTGAGCGAGGATGCCGCGACATCTTCTTCCTACTCCGCTGTCCACGTGGTCGTCGAGGGAGCCAAGAGCCTCAGCTCCTATTCGGACGCCTACACGACAAAGATCAACGAGGTCAAGGGCAATATCGAGAAGATCCGCGAGGAGCGTGAGAAGGCACGTGCTCAGGAGTTGACGGTTGACACGCCGGCAAGCTTAGATGCGGCCGAACGCCAGGCGAATATGCTCTTTGGGATTGAACAGGGCAACATCGACCGTATGGCCGAGGGCAGCGAGGAGCGCGTCCAAGCTCAGGCCGAGTTGGACCAGCGCCGCGCCGCCGCCAACCAACAATTCGCCGATGCCCGCGCCGAGCTTTCCGATCTAGGCGAATGTACGTGGTACATCCAGGACCGCGGCAATATCGCAAGCTACTCGAGCGTGGAAAGCGATAGCTCGTCAATTGAGGCCATCGCCACGGTGTTCCCGTTTATCTTCTTTATCGTCGCCGTGCTCATCAGCCTTACCACCGCTACGCGCATGGTCGAGGAGGAGCGCATGCTTATTGGCCTGTACAAGGCGCTCGGCTATTCACGTGGGCGTATTCTGTCCAAATACGTGGACTACTCGCTGTGGGCGTGTCTGATCGGCGGCGTGCTCGGCAACATCATCGGATTTGTGGGCCTGCCGCTGTTCCTGTTTACGGTGTTCGACGACATGTACTCGCTGCCCCAGATGCTGCTTTCGTACGACATCGTGTCGTCGCTCGTGTCGGTGGCGCTGTTTGCCGTGGGCGTGGTGGGCGCTACGATTATCGCCTGCCGCCACGAGATGTCCGAGACCCCAGCCTCGCTTATGCGTCCCAAGGCCCCGCGTGCCGGCTCGCGCATCTTGCTTGAGCGCATCGGCTTTATCTGGCGTCGCATGGGCTTTTTGAACAAGGTGGCGGCGCGTAACCTGTTCCGCTACAAAAAGCGCGCCTTTATGACCATCTTTGGCATCGCGGGCTGCACAGCGCTTGTAATTTGCGGCATGGGCATTCGTGATACGTCGGTCGCGCTGTCGCCCAAGCAGTACGGCCACGTCACGCGCTACGATCTGCTGGCGGTCGCCAATCCCGACGATTTTTCACAGACGTGCGCGGCATTGGATGGGCGCAGCGCGTCCAATGATTCCAACGTGACCGTGACTTCGACGCTGCCGATTATGACCGACAACGTCACCTTTACATTTGGCGGCAAGAGCGAGACTGTGCAGCTGATCGTGGTGCCCGATGACCGCACGAGTGACTTGGGCGATTACGTGCGTCTGGAGGATGAGTCCAAAGAACCGCTGCCTTTGCGTGACGGAGACGTGTATCTGAGCAAAAGTTCACAGCTGGTGCTGGGGATTCAGCCGGGCGATACGGCTCACGTCCAGGATTCGTCGCTCAATGTTGCCAAGGTCAAAGTCAGCGACATTTCGCTTAACTATCTGGGCAACACGCTTTACATGACGCAGGGCACCTATGAGCGCACGTTCGGCCGAAGCGCGCGTCTTAACGGCATCTTTGCACTGCTCAAGGGTTCGTCGGCCGACCAGATTGCGTTTAGCAAGAATCTTAAGAGTGACGGTTGGCTTACGATTTCGAGTACGGCCGAGCATTGGGAAAACTATGAGGCGAACTTTACGATTATCAATTCGGTCGTGGTGCTCGTGACCTTTATGGCGGCGTGCCTGTCGTTTGTGGTGGTGTTTACGCTGTCCAACACGAATATCTCCGAGCGCGAGCGCGAGCTGGCGACCATTAAGGTGTTGGGCTTCCGTCGCGGCGAGGTGCACCACTACGTCAACAAGGAGACGTTGATCCTCACGGCGATTGGCGCCGCACTGGGCGTACCGCTAGGCGGCTTGCTGGCCGAGAGTTTTACGTACATCCTGCAGATGCCGTCGCTGTATTTTGATGTTGAGGTCGAGCCGCTGAGCTACGTGCTATCCGTGTTGCTGGCCTTTGCCTTTACGTTTATCGTCAACCTTGCCACCAATCGAACGCTCAACAAGATCGACATGGTCGGCGCCCTCAAGAGCGCCGAGTAACCTGCCAAAAAGGGACAGGTATATTTTGGCAGGTTTTATCTGGGCAAACGCCGGGCACCTACGGGCGACCCGGCGTTCGTTGCTTTGCTATCTTCTGCTCGCAGGCGTGGATGAGAAGCTCTCTTTAGCCTTCGAGATTGAGCTTGAATGGGTCGTATGCCACAAAACGGGCCTATCTACTACGTTTAATTGGATACCCTCAACCATGCCGGGAAAACGAAAAATAAAACCGCAGGTAGAAGGCCTGTCGGTTTTCGAAAAAGGCGGTCATGGTTGGCCCTATCGAGTTAAACGTAGTAGATAGCCCCTTTTCGTGGCGGACCATCAAACGAACGCCGACGCTTGTGCTGTAGCCGCTCCGATCATTCGTAAGTTGCGGTGGAATAGTTCCTAAACTCGATTACTCAAGGCTAAAACCGGAACTATATCACCGCAACTTAGGGGGGATGGGCGGGGGAGTACTAGTTGGATGCTGCTGTCGGGCTGGGATGGTTTAGGCTCGCTTGCGATGCTTCCATTGTTTACGGCACCAACGCATGAGTGCTTTTACGACCGGGATGGTGATGAGGATTACCCAGGCGGGATGGGGTTGTTCCAGGCAGAGCCACATGTAGAGAAACCATGCAATGGCAGCTGCTGGATAGGCGCATTCAATGAGCTTTGACAAATGGCGTCGATCGATAAAGTCACCAATCGCGTAGTAGACGGGAACCAGAAAGACGAGCAAGAGCCCCATGCCCCATGTGCTGTAGACAATGCCAAGCACCAGATAGGCGAGGGCGACAAGCGCGGGGAAGGGGAATTTGTTCCATGTACGTCCGACCTTGGTGTGGAAATGCTTGCCATGATGGTCGAGCTTGTCGTGTGCTTCCTTCCAGCTGGAGAACGTCTCGCCGTCGATGGTGACGGTGCCGTCGTCATCGGTATGCACGCTATGTCCATCGTCCTCAAGCGTATCGACATGCACGCCGTCCGGCCCCACATGCACCTCTTCGCCCTTGCGCTCGTTGGTCACATGGATGCCGTTCCAGCCAACATGGACTTCCTCGCCTTTATTGGGATCAATGACGTGGATGCCGCGCGCGAGGGAAATATCGACAAGTGGTTTGTCGCCACAATCGGCGTGCTCGGCAGAATCTTCGGCCTCTTTAGCCTCATCCACCGTTTCGGTGCTGCCGTCCTCTGAGCCATCGGCATCACTAGCCGCTTCCCCATACAACAACTCATCCAGCGACACACCATACAGCGCGGCGAGCGCAATGAGGTTATCGGTATCGGGTGAGGACTCGCTGCGTTCCCATTTACTGACAGCCTGACGACTCACACCCAGCTGGGCGGCAAGCGCCTCCTGAGAAAGCCCGGCAGCTTTGCGGCGATCGACGAGGCGCTGCGCCATCGCAAGATCCATGGTGGTTCCTTTCGTTTGATGGTCGAATCGAATGAGCCGAGTATGCCGAGAACAACCGGTAGCGACCACCATTTCTAGTTAGAATCTGCTCAAACCCTACCGCAACTACTGGTAGCAACCCCTAACGACCAGCCATTTTAGGACAAATGTCAATGCAAGTAGCAGCCAAGAGCTCCCACTCAGTAAATTGCGGTGGAGTAGTTCCTAAATTCAGCCATTTGCGGACTAAGCAGGAACTATTTCACCGCAACTGAATTTCAGGTCAGGCACCCGCAGCAAGAAGACGAATAGCCTCGGCCTCCCCAGTCACCGTAGGAGGCCCCAGGGCTTACCTCCCAAATCTTTCCGCAGGCGGAAGGATCCCGCCGCGCGAAGCGCACGGCGGGATCCTGACATGTCCGAGACGATTTGGAGGTAAGCCTGGGGTCTCCGATGAGAGCAGTTTCGGCCGAGGCTATTCGTCGCCGAAGCTGATGCCCAACGCCTTGGCCTCGCGTACCAGGTCGCTCTGGGGATCGACATACTTGAGCTTGCCGGCGACATCCTCGAGCGGCATGTGGCACATCTTGCCATCGCGCAGGGCAATCATGTAGCCAAACTCGCCGCGCAGGCAGCCGAGCGCCGCCTCGACGCCGCACTGGGTCGCAAAGATGCGGTCCTGGGCATCGGGCTGACCGCCGCGCTGCGTGTGGCCGGGGATGGCGACGCGGGTCTCGCGACCGGTCTTGGTCTCAATCTCCTTGGCGATGTCGTAGACAATCGACGGACTCGTGCGCTCGGCAAGCTTTTTCTTGTACTCCTTCTTGGACAGCGCCGCGTCCTCCTTAGAGATGGCACCCTCGGCGACGGCCACGATGGTAAAACGGCTGCCGGTCTCCATGCGATGTTCGATGGTCTTGATGACGTTGTCCATGTCGTAGGGGATCTCGGGAATCAGGATGACGTCCGCGCCGCCCGCGACGCCGGCGTACAGCGGAATCCAGCCGACCTTGTGGCCCATGATCTCGATAACGAACACGCGGCCGTGGCTCGAAGCGGTGGTGTGAATGTCGTCGATGCACTTGGTGGCGACGTCGATGGCGCTCGTAAAGCCAAACGTCAGCTCGGTGCCCCAGGTGTCGTTATCGATGGTCTTAGGCAGGGCGATAACGTTGAGGCCCTCTTCGCGCAGACGGTTGGCGGTCTTGGTGGAGCCGTTGCCGCCCAGCATAAACAGACAGTCGAGCTGTAGCTTGTGATAGGTGTGGACCATTGCCGGCACTTTCTCGACGCCGTCGGCCTCGGGAATATCCAGGCGCTTGAACGGCGTGCGGCTCGTGCCAAGGATGGTGCCGCCGCGGGTGAGGATGCCGCTAAAATCGGCGGGCGTCATGACGCGGAACCTGCTGTAGATAAGGCCCTGGTAGCCGTCCTCAAAACCATAGATCTCGATAGGTTCTTCGCTATTGGTCATAAGCGTTTTGACAATGCCGCGCATGGTGGCGTTGAGTGCCTGGCAGTCGCCGCCACTGGTAAGAAGACCGATCCTAAGCATGATGAATCCTTCCGGGCAAGTTATAACATGCGCATAAGTTTACCCCCGCACACTGTTGATACGGGGTAAAACGTGTTAGCTCAAGCGTATGGAAATGTAAACAACGTCAGGCGAGCGTAAGGCCGACGGGCCTGGCTCCTTACAGTGCGAAGGCGTCGACGTCGCCCCAGTGGCGGCGCAGCGTAATAGCGGCGGCGGGTTCGGTATTGTCAAAGACGACCGACCATTGCGTATTGCTGGTGATGTCTTCCGGATTGGGCTCTTGCGCTGCAGCGCGCAAGGCTTCCCAGACAATCGTTTCGTCCTGGGCACCGACATGGGCGTCAAGGACATCGGCGATTGCGACGGCGCGCTCTTTGCCATGGCCCAGCTCGCCATTCTTTTGGTTGGGCAGCACTTCGTCGCCATAGCAGGCGTAGAAATTCGTAACCTGGCGTACGGGAGTCGCTTTGAAAGCGCGGTCCGGATCGCGCGGATCCCACTCTACTACGTGCGCGTCACCGGCGGCGTCGTTGATAAAGAAGTGGTAATCGCGTCCTGCCATGGCGTGCATGTCGTAGGCGGAAAGCAGGTCGACAGCTTCTTGCGTGGTGGCGGCACGGTCGAGCACCAGACGGATGGCGAGCGAGGTATTGATGACGGGACGTTGCGTGTCCTGGTCACAGGGCTTGGAATCCAGAGTGAGTACGGCAATGGACACGCCGCATTCGTTAAGACCGTCGAGCTGGGCAAACGGGCCCATCAACGCCGCGGCGCGTCCGGCGACGGAGTCAAGCGGAGTGTTATCGCCCAGGTTGTTAAGGGCGGCAAGCCCGATGGAAGCATAGCCGCCGCGTGGGTGATTGCGCACCAGCAGCGCCGAGGTGTCGTCCTTAAAGTCGTAATTGCGACCGGTGCGCACGCGCCTTCGGCATCTACGGCGACAAAAGCGCTGCAGGCAAACTGGGGCGCCTGGACATGTGCCGGCACACCGGGCAGCACCTGCGCCACCACGGCATCGATGTAGGCCTGGTCGTCGCGCACGCCAGCGGCGATGATGCGATCGAGATCGTAGTCGTAGGCGATGTCGATTGCGTACAGGTCATAGCCATCCGCGTAGCCGGTCAAGCGTTTGAGCGACGCGGCGGACTTGATTTGCTTGTGATAAACGATACCGGTGGCAGCGGCAAGGCCGACGGCGGCTCCCGCGACACCGCAGGTGATGGCAATGTTACGTGGCTTCATGACGGCTCCTCTCGTCCTGTTAGCGCAATTGTCGCAAAAGGAGCGCGGGCATGATGGCTCAACTTGGTGAGTGGCGCGGAATTAAGCACGGAATGAAGAGTGCGGTGCTGGCGTGGCGGGGTATGCTGGAGGGGACCATCAACCCAGCGAAAGGGGAGAGCATGACGGATCAGGAAACGCCCGAGCGCGTGCACGTGACGGCTGACGATATCGAGGCCGCCAACGACCTTATCGACTTTATCGAGGCATGCCCCAGCATGTTCCATACGGCGGCGACCATTATGGCCGAGCTCGACGAGGCGGGCTTTACCTACCTGCCCGAGAACGCGGCGTGGGATATCGAGCCGGGCGGGCGTTATTACACGCAGCGCAACACCTCGAGCGTTGTTGCCTTTAAGGTGGGCGAGGACCTGGCTGCTACGTGGGGCGAGGACGGCGTTGCCGGTGACTATCATTTTCAACTGACGGCGTCGCACAGCGATTCGCCGACGTTTAAGGTCAAGGCTGTGCCCGAGCTTGACGGTGCGGGCGAGACGCTGCGCCTGAACACCGAGGCCTACGGCGGCATGATTGACTACACCTGGTTCGATCGCCCGCTGGCGCTCGCGGGCCGCGTGCTGGTGCGCGAGGGCGACCGTATTGAGAGCCGTCTGCTTGCCACCGAGCGCGAGGTCGCTATTATCCGAGCCTTGCCATCCACATGAACCGCGGCGTTAATGAGGCTTTGCTCCCAACCGAGCCGTTGACCTGTGCCCGCTCATTAGCGCCGGCGAGCTTAAGCAGGGCGATTTTGATGCTCTGATTGCCGAAGAGCTGGACGTTGAGCCCGAGCAGATTCTGGGCCGCGATCTGTTCCTAGTCAATCGTCAGGATGCGCGCATTTGGGGCTGGGCAGACGAGTTTATCTCGACGCCCAAGCTCGACGACCTGGCCTGCGCCTATACCTCGCTACAGGCATTTTTGGGCGCCGAGAACGCGCACGACGTCTCGGTCTTCTGCTGCTTCGATAACGAGGAGGTTGGCTCCGAGACCAAGCAGGGCGCCATGTCGACCTTCTTGGCCGACGCGCTGCGCCGCATCAACGGATCTCTGGGCTTTGACGACGAGTCGTACCATCGCGCCCTTGCCGCCTCGATGCTTGTAAGCTGCGACAATGCACATGCCGTGCACCCCAACCACGCCGAGAAGTGCGATGCCCGCAATCAGGTTGTACTCAACGGCGGCATCGTTATCAAGGAAGCCGCCAACCAGCACTACTGCACCGATGCCTTTAGCCGCGCGGTGTTCCAGGCCATCTGCGATGACGCGACGTGCCACGCAGGCCTTCGCCAACAAGAGCGATATGGCGGGCGGCTCCACGCTCGGTAACCTGTCGAACATGCAGGCGAGCATGCACGCCGTGGACGTGGGCCTGCCGCAGCTGGCCATGCACTCAAGCTACGAGACCGGCGGCGTACGCGACGTGATGTACGCCATCCGTGCCCTCACCGCCTTCTACGAGCGAAACCTAACCATCAACGGCGCCGAAAGCGTGGAGCTCTAAAAACCTGCAAAAAAGGGACAGGTTCATTTTGGCAGGTTTTATCTGGGAAAATGCCGCAATGCCAACAGCTGGACAGAATTGTTATGACACTGCAGGTTGAGCAAGCGTCAGCGAGCGATGTCCAGAGCGAACAAGTTGGCATGAAAAAGGCAAGGCATAGACCTTCTGGTCATGCCTTGTCTTTTGAATGACAAATTGTCGTTCTGGGCGGCGCGCAGCGTCGACCGGTCCGCCGTTCGTTAGAACGGCGGAACCCTAATGCTCGATCCAGCAGCGAAGCGTTTCTCCCGCCTGCAGGTGACGCAGGTTCTCCGCGGCGATGTCGACCACGTTGTTGAGCGTGGCTGCCAGGTGGAACCAGCCCGAGACGTGCGGTGTGATGAGCATGTTGGGCGCATCCCACAACGAGCTTGTCTCAGGCAGCGGCTCGGGGTCGGTGACATCGACCGCGGCGCCGGCGAGATGCCCTGACTCCAGAGCGGCAACCAAATCGTCGGCAACCACAAGATCGCCGCGGCCGCCGTTGGCAAAGAAGGCGCCCGGTTTCATCGCGGCGAAGAACTCGGCGTTCGCCAGGCCGCGGGTCTCGGGTGTGCTGGGCATAAAGGATGCGACGACGTCTGCCTCGGCCAGACGTTCAGACAGGGCGTCCATGCCGTCCATGTCCTCAAACACAATGGGGTAGACGAGCGGGTGGCGCTTGATGCCGCGGACGTGCGCACCCATGTTGCGGCAGAGCGTGGCAAAGTGGCTGCCAATGTCGCCCGCGCCCAGCACCAGCACGTTGGCATTTTTGAGCGAGGTGACCGGGCCCAAGTCCTCCCAGCGATGCTCGCGCTGCAGGTCCTGGTAGCTGGGCAGGCGCTTCATCATAGACAGCACCATGGCAAACATGTGCTCGCTCACGGCCTGGCCGTAGGCGCCCACCGAGCAGGAGAGCTTAGCGTCGGCTGGCACGGTGCCGGCGGCAAGGTAGTCGTCATAGCCGGCGGTCTGCAATTGCAACAGCTGGAGATGCTCGCATGCGGTAAGCAAGGCAGGGTCAATGTTGCCCAGGATCACATCGGCATCGGCGACTTGCTCGCGCGTGACGGCATCGGCGCTCGTGTAGATAAAGTCCTCGCCCGGAGCACTCGACTCAAGAATCGCGCGGTGACGGTCGTTGACGGGCAACAAAACCAGGATGTTCACAAGCAGTCCTCTCCGCTCGACCTGCCAAAAAGGGACAGGTTTATTTTGGCAGGTTGTATCAGACAAAACGCTAAAAAACGCCGGGCTTCGCGATGGGTAACATATCCATCGCTAAGCCCGGCGCATCCACGGCTACCAGCTCAGCAGCTCGTAACCATCCTCGGTCACCACGAGCTGTACCTCGCATTGGGCCGAATCGCTACCGTCCTTGGTGCGCACGCACCAGCCATCGCCCTTGCTAATCTTGATGTCGGGCGCTCCGGCGTTGACCATGGGCTCGATGGTAAAGACCATGCCCGGAGCCATGATGGTGTCCACATCGGGCGCCTCGGTGGTAAAGCCCACAAACGGGTCCTCGTGGAACTCCTTGCCGATGCCGTGTCCGCCGTACTCGCGCACCACGCTAAAGCCGGCGTCCTCGACGGTCTTTTGCACGGCCTCGGCCATAACGGACAACGGCAGCCATGGCTTGACGGCCGCCAGACCCGCCTCCACGCTGGCACGGGTGACGTCGACCAGGCGCTGGCGCTCGGCCGAGACCTCGCCGATGCAGAACATACGGCTCGAATCACTAAAGTAGCCGTCCAGGATCGTGGAGCAGTCCACGTTGATAATATCGCCCTCGTGCAGCACGTCTGTATCACAGGGGATGCCGTGGCAGACGACGTCGTTGATCGAGGTGCACACGCTCTTGGGATAGCCCTCGTAGTTGAGGTCGGCCGGCGTGCCACCGTGCTCGACGGTGTAGTCGTAGATCATCTGGTCGATCTGGTTGGTGGTCATGCCCGCGGCGATGTGTTCGCTACGTAATCGAGCACGCCCACGTTGATAGCGGCCGAGCGCTTGATGCCCTCGATATCGGCGGGCGTCTTGTAGAGCGTACGGGGCAGAACCTCCCAGCCCTCCTCCCACAGGCGCTCGAGGCGCTCGTCGAAGGCGCTGTGACATTTCTTATATTTTTTGCCGCTGCCGCACCAGCAGGCGTCGTTGCGGCCGGGTACGGGTCCTTTGTCATACATGGCTAACTTCCTTTCATCCGCAGCTAGTATAGCCCACTCACGCGTCCATAAAAGTTGCGGTGATATAGTTCCGATTTAAGCGGTTTAACAGCATAAATAGGAACTATATCACCGCAACTGATGGAGTGGGATGGCGGACACTGGCTGCTGCGTGGTTTTGCTAGTAGCTCACCTGGCAGGGGATGCCGAGGGCGCGCACGCGTGCGGCGATCGTGTCGAGTGCCTCGGGCGCTGCTTTGGCAAGGCCGGCGACCGGTGTCTCGCGCGCCACCGTGTAGATGGTCGTCTCCTGCGGGCGAATGCGCTCGAGCGCCGCGAGCCAAGGGCCGACGTACTCCTCGCCGGTGTTATCGAGAGACTTGCCCCGGTACTCGCCGCTCAAAAACATCGTTTGGATAATAACGTGACCGTCAAAGCTCGCGAACGTTTCGATCTGGTGCTCTACATCGTAGGGGCCAACGGGCTGGTCGAGCAGCTGGATAAATGCCGGGTCGACGGTATCGAGCTTAAGAATGTTGTCGTCGACCATCATGAGCGCGTCGTGCACCTCGGGGCGGTCGGCGCGCGTACCGTTGGAGAGCACGGCGATCTTGGAGTTTGGGGCAAGCTCGTCGCGCAGCGCGACGGCGCCGGCAATGGCCTGCGGAAACTCCGGTGCGGCGGTGGGCTCGCCGTTGCCTGCGAAGGTGATCACATCGGGGAGTTCGCCCTCGGCTGCCATCTCGCGCAGCTTTGCCTCGAGCGTGTCGAGTACCATGGCAGCTGTGTTGTACGGCTCATGGCAGGGGCGCTCGGCGTTGAGGCCGTTTTCGCAGTAAATGCAGTCGAACGTGCAGATCTTACCGCTGGCCGGCATCATGTTGACGCCGAGCGAGAGGCCAAGGCGACGGCTGCGAACAGGCCCAAAGATGGGGCTGGCATTCAAAAACGTAGACATAGGCATATGCTCCTCAAGACAATTGTGCCTAAGCATAGCATCGGCTCCAAAGCAAGGTGCGGGCTCTTGCTTTACAAGTTTCGTTTTTTCACGTCGCCCATGATGCCGTCCCATGAAAAGCCTCGGGTCGGGTACAGTTAATCTGTTAACAAGGCGTAAGGCAATGCGGGTCCATCCAACCGCACTGACGTGCAACTGGATGAGCATTGATGACGGGGGCACAACATGGATTTTACGGTCGAGAATGCGGGCACCACGATTGCCTGTCGCGAATATGCCGGCCCGGATGTGTCGCCTGATACTCCTGCCTTGGTGTGCGTGCACGGCGCTTGTGTCGACGGCACATTTTTCGACGGAATCGCTTGTGAGCTCAGCCGCAACTACCGCGTCATTGCCTACGACCGTCGCGGCTGTGGTGACAGCGGCGAAGCGGCAGACGGCAGCTATGATCTTGCCGCTCAGGCCGCCGACCTGCAGGCCGTGATCGAACACGTTGGCGCTCCGACAAATGTGCTTGCGCACAGCGCCGGTACGTTGGTGGCGCTGGAGCTTCTTCGCGCCGAACCCCATCTCGTCGCCCGCGCGATTCTGCATGAGCCGGCTGTGTCGGCCGAAGGCGTCGGCATGGGCGCGGCTCCGGTTTTGCTCGATATGATTGCAGCTGGAAAGGTTTCAAGGGCGCTCCGTCTTTTCTTGGGAGCCTCGGCGACTTGGACCCCGAGGCTCCTGGGACGACCGAGGCGGAAGCCAAACATGCTCTGCGCAATGGTCGTTGCTTTATGGCGAACGAATATGGAACAAATATGACATATGCTCCCGACTGGGATCGCGCCCGCGCGTCAAAGGCGGTGTCGGCCGTGTTTTTGGGTGAGCTTTCGGTCGGTACGCCCCGCGAGGCTGGTACGCGAGCGACTGCCGAATATCTCGATTGTCCTCTCGTGACGATCCCGGGCGCGCATAACGGTCTGCGCGATCGCCCCGTTACGGCGGCAAACGCCGTTCGCGATGTCTTGGAGCGTTAGCACGCTCGATGACCTGCGGGGAGGAGGACTGCTAGCGTTTCGTCATTGTTAACGAATGCGCCCATAACCGTGCGCTCGCGGCTCCATTACCGCTATTTGCCAGGTCATAAAAATGTAACGATAATCGCGCGTTTGCCTGTAGTTGTCAGATGTTACCCTTGTACCATTTGATATGCGCCGTTGCCGTGCGTAACGATAGAAAGGGCCCCATATGCTCAATAATCACGAGGTCAATCTAACCGACGAGGAGGCTGCCGCCGAGGTCGCCCGCGTCGCGAAGACTACCCCGTGGTGCGTTTGCTGTCGGCCGATCAGATTAAGAGCGAGCCTAACTGCTTGCTCGCTGGCGATCGCTGCCCTTGTCTGCGTCAGTCGAGTCTTGAGGCCTTGGCAGACTCCGATGAGGTGTCGGAGCAGCTGCTCAATGATGGTATTGAGTACCGCGCCCGTCTGCGCCCTCTAAAGGTCGAGGGCGAGCCTCACGTCCTGCTGATGGTGCGTCCGATTGATGGGCAAGAGGCCGCAGAAGAGGACCTTGTCTACACCGACGTGCTGACGAGTGCGTGCAATCGCCGATATTACGAGGAAAAGCTCCGTAGCGCGCGCATGAAGGCCGGCGTTGCGGTAATCGACCTTGATGATTTTAGGGTCTTCAACGATACGTGTGGCCATCATGCTGGCGACCTTGCACTCGGTGCTGTGGCGACAGCCATACGCAGCGGAATTCGTTCGACTGACGAGCTTGTGCGCTATGGCTGCGACAAGTTTGTGACCGTCATGCCCAATATTCCCTCCGATGACTTCGCCCGCCGCCTGCATCAGGTATCCGATGCCGTTCATGCCACGGTTATTCCGGGGCATGAGTACGTGAGCTTGACGGCATGTGTCGGTGGCGTTCGCATTCATGGCGAGACGGTCGACGAGGGCGTTGGCCGCGCTGTCCAGTTACTGAGCCGCGCTAAGGCAAAGCCCGGTACGGTCGTGACCGATTCCGATTCCATCGAGGCCTTCCAAAGCGAAAAGCCATTGGTGCTTATCGTCGATGACTCCGAGATGAACCGAGCCATTCTCAACGAGATGCTCAAGGACGAGTATTGCATCCTCGAGGCCGATAACGGTCGTACGGCGCTCAATATGGTCGACCGCTATGGCGATAAGTTGTTGCTCGTGCTGCTGGATATTGTGATGCCGGGCATAAGCGGCGTTGAGGTGCTGGCCGACCTGTCGCGCCGATCGGGTGTCGACAATCTGCCTGTCATCATGATTTCGAGCGAAGATTCCGATGATATGGTTCTGCGCGCGTACGAGCTGGGCGCCTCGGACTATATCAGCCGTCCGTTTGACTCCCGTGTCGTGCGCCGCCGTGTAAGCAATACCATCCGCCTATACGCCAAGCAGCGCCGCCTGACGAACCTGCTGTCCCAGCAGTACAACGAGCGCGTCAAGAACAGTCGCATGCTCATCGACATCATGGCCGGCGTCATGGAGCTCCGCAATGGCGAGAGCGGCAGGCACGTTACGAACATCGAGAAGCTGACCGAGCTGCTGCTTGGCTGCCTGGTCCACCGTAGCGACAGCATCTCCCTCGGCAACGAGGAGCGCTCCACGATCGCCCTGGCTTCGGCACTGCACGATATCGGCAAGATGTCGATTGACGATGCGATTCTCAACAAGCCCGGGCGCCTCACGCCCGAGGAGTTCGAGATTATGAAGACGCATACCACGATCGGCGCCGACATGCTGCATGAGCTGGGCCGCCATCACGCCGGCAATGCGCTTATAGAATATGCGTACCAGATTGCGCGCTGGCATCACGAGCGCTGGGACGGCAAAGGTTATCCCGACGGCCTTAAGGGCAGCGATATTCCCATCGCCGCACAGGTGGTGTCGGTGGCTGACGTGTACGATGCGCTGACGAGCGTGCGCGTGTACAAGGACGCTATCCCGCACAAGGAGGCGATCCAGATGATTCTGGACGGTAAGTGCGGTACCTTTAACCCGCTGCTGCTCGATTGCTTGCTCGAGGTGCAAGACCAAATTGCCGAGACGTTGGCACGCCCCGCTGACGTCGTTGCGTTTCCCACGATTTAGTTTGACCAAAGGAGTTTTTAACCCATGATTTCCATGCGTGAGGCGTATGAGAAGATCGGCGCCAATTATGATGACGCTTGCACTCGGCTGATGGGCGAGGAGATGCTTGCCCGTTTTGCCCTCAAGTTTTTGGATGACGAGAGTATGGACAAGCTGGAGGCTGCCATGGCGGCAGGAGACGCCAAGGCAGCGTTTATGGCGGCGCACACGCTCAAGGGCGTGAGCCAGAACTTGGGATTCGATAATCTGTACGAGCCGGCGGTCGTGGTGACCGAAGCGCTGCGCGGTGCCGATACTGTTGACGGCGCTCGCGAAGGAATGCATGCGCTGCAGCAGCAATATGCGGCCACGATGTCGGCCCTGCGCGAGGCGGCTGCATAAGAGCTTGCAAGCTTTGATGACTATGAGAGTGGATAATCCCCCGTTTTAGGCCCGGTGGCGGCCTCAAAGTGGGAGATTATCCACTCTCGTTCGGTAAGTGTCCAAAAATTCACTCTCGCGCACTGGCGGGGCTTTCCGCATGCAATCCATATCGTTGTTCGATAAACTATTCCGATAACGATAGATTCGATGAGGGTGAGTGTATGTCCAACAGCGTTCAGCGTATGGCCAAGGCGGGCGAGACTGTAAGGAAGCTTGGCTTTTGCATGGCGGTCGTTTTTGCGGGAATGCTCATCGCTTTTGCCGCGTTGGTTGTTTACGTGATCTGGTATACGGTTGCAAACGTTGTTTCTGTCGATTCTTTCGGTGTCGTGACGCTTCTCGATGGCGGGAGCATCGTTATCCCAAGCGGGCTGTGCCTGGCACTCGTCGTGGGTGTTTCGCTTATCGTTTTGTGCGGAATCAGCCATAACATCTCTCGGGGCGTCTCGCCCTTTACCAAGGCGCATGTGCGGCTTATCCGTGTTCTTGCACTTGCCTTTGCTGTTAACGCCGTGGTTTCGTTTGTTGGTGCCTATGAATCGGTCAATCTCACCATTGGCGGACTGGAGCTTTACATCGTGCCTCATTCCTTCGTTATTGAGATTTGCCAAGCGCTACCTTTGATGCGGGGTCGTTTATCGGCGCAGTTGTCTGTCTGTTTATCTCGGCGATCTGGAGTTATGCCTCGCTGCTCCAAGAGCAGTCTGACGAGCTTGTGTAGGAGGAAACATGAGCTATCTCATCATCGAGCTTGAGACGCAGCTGCTTAAGACCGGAAAGACCAGCTCTGATCTGATTCGTGCCACGGGGCATACTCCGGCTAATATTTCTAAGCTAAGAAACGGAAAAATTAAAGCTATTCGTCTTAAGACGCTTCTTGAAATCTGTGATGAGCTTGATTGTCAACCGGGAGATATTATTCAGCGCGTGAGCGAGAAAGAGCTCGAGGAACTTATTGTCGAGCGCGCGAAGAATGCCGTGAGGCAGATGCGGGATGGCAGAGGCAATGAGGCGTCGCTTCCGACATCGGTCTTCGCTGTCGATTTGAGCGACGAGTAGCTTAAGGCGAACAACTAAAACGAAATATCAGCGTGAAGGAACCCGTGTCTAACACGGATTCCGTCTTTTAGATTATCTTGACAAATATGAGTTATCGAAAAACAATAATAAGAATGGAAAACGATAAAAGAAAGGAGGAACGATATGAGCTGGATTGTCAAACCAAGTTATGTGGACCCCGGTGGTGGGTGCAACGGTTACTGCAAGAAATTCTGTGGAGCACGCGTCTGCACTAAGAACTGCAGTAAAAACAACTGCGTTGTTTATTTCTAGCAGTTGTGGCTGTTGCCAGGCGAGAGTCTGGCAACAGCGGTTTTGCTACCAAGCAGAACGGGAGGCCAATGAAGCATCAGCGATAAAACTATCAAAGGTGTCAAAGCGCTATGGAAAACGGCGTGTGTTGCATGACGTTTCCTTCGAGGTGAATCAATCTGAGCTTTGCGCCTTGTTGGTGCAAACGGGGCGGGCAAAAGCACGCTTATCAAAATAGTGCTGGGCCTCTGTGAGCCATCGTCGGGGAGCGTGGAGCTCTTTGGAGGCAAGTCGAAAAAAGAGCTTGGTCTGATGCGGACGCGTGTCGGCTATGTGCCAGATTCCAGCGGAGCATACCAATCTCTCAGCGCGATTGAGAATCTTCAAATTCGATGTGCGGAATGGGGGCTTGATGGGAATCGTGAGATTCCTCGCGTTTTGAGCTTAGTCGGGCTGGACGTCGATGAAAAAAAGAGCGTAAGCAGTTTTTCTTTGGGAATGAAACGGCGGCTGGATATAGCTACGGCTTTGTTGGGTGACACTGACGTACTAATTTTCGATGAGCCGGCAAATGGATTGGACCCGCTGGGCATCGAGAGTATATGGGCCCTTATCGGCCGATTGAATCGAGAACAGGGTAAGACCATGCTCATCTCTAGCCATGATTTGGATGAGTTGGCATCGGTTGCAACAAGTTGCGTGTTTATTCATGACGGTGAACTGCTGAAAAAGGAATCGATGGATGTCATAAGGATGAGGCGTCGTCCCTAAAAGAGTATTACAGGCGCTTGATGAAGGCGGTCTCGCTATGAAGCGGGCGATTCATCCCATAAAGGCAGATATGATGCGTCTGCACAGGATGTTTCCGGCGAAGTTTGGTCTTGCGCTTATGCTGGCGTTCGGCCTTCTCTTCGGTGTCTTTCTAAAAAACGGAACAACGTTGCTCGCCTTTGGCAATAGCGTTTTTGGGGAGGATATTGGCTTCTGCTGGAATGTAATCGATCCTTCTGCACCCGATGAATCCCTTGTGCGCAGCGCTTTTGCCGGCACATCCCTGTTCGTTCCACTCATCGTTTGTCTGGTGATTTTGCAGGAGCGCGGCTATGAAGAGGGATACCGAATTTCTATGGCAAGAGGTCTCGCCCGCTTTAATGGCGCTCTAGCACATGCATTTTCGTCTGCTTTCATAATTGGCGCAGCATATAGTGCGCTTTGCCTTCTTCTTTTTGCCATAGCCGTAACACGTGGAGGGCAAAACTACGTGCATGGCATGCTGGCTGCATTTTTGCCTGCAATGATAGTCAACGCCGTATTGGTGATATCGGTTGCGCTGGAGACGGTGACCATCTATCGGATTACGGGCAGCGCTGTATTGAGCGGGGCCGTGGTGATAGTTGGATTTGTCATGAGCTTGACGCTCTACGGAACTTACCTTCAGACGCCCATACCGTCCTTGCGATGGATCTTCTTTCTTCCGGGGCCGTACCTTGGAGTCGGATGTGCCCTTGGGTATAGCGATATGGGGCAGCTGACGCTTCTGGGATATGGCGCGGCAGCCAGCTGTCTATCGGTATTGATTTACGCTCTCGTGAACTTTCGTGCTGGGGGTGTGCTCAATGGCTCGTCAGACTAGAAGATTCCTTCATTCAGAATTGAAGCATGCGAGCAAATGGACGTACGCCTTAATCCTGGTAATTTATGCGTGCATGGTGGTATTGCAGATTAATTCTTTCCCGATGTGGTTCTGTAGCCTCCGTGAGAACAGTTTCTTGGGCTTTTTCCCAGACCCGACGCTTCGGCTATCGGCAGAGGATGTCCTTCTATTTGGTAATGCAGAGGTTTTTCGCGGCCTGCTGTTCAACGTAGCCCCGTTGGCTCATGCATTGTTCTTTCCGTTCATCGCGGCTTGCATTGTGCCGCGCTTTGTCAGCTCGGGCTTTGTCGAGGAACCATGGGGCTGTCGGAGGCACGAGGAGGGAAGCGGGCGTGCGCTATCGTTGCGCGAGTGGTGCTGTCTTCTTTTGCCCTTTTGGCGCGTTTATCCTGTCGAGTGTCGTTTTGTACTGTCTTAACTGCGCGATCGTTTTGGATGCTCAGCAGTATTTCAACCTGTATGTATTTTGCTATCGACTTGTTCTTGCTGCCGCTGCCTGCCTTGCATGCGTGGTTTCTTGTGTAATCGTTGTTTCCTATTTTGGGTCCGGCTTCGGTCCGATTGGCATGCTGTTACTTGTCAACGTCGTAGCGATCTACATACAGCTCGGGGCCAATTCCATGCTTCCGCTTCCAGCCTCGATGCTCATGTGGATTTGCGGCGTGACCCCGTTGGGGAATGGTCAATGCATCTCGATTTTAATTGACTGCCTAATAAACGTAGCAAGCGTTTTTGCCATTTGCTTTACCGTCGACCGATTACGGTCGAAATTTCTTTGATTGTTTGTGAGGGATAATCATATGAAGCCGTCTCAATACAACTTGATTGAAAACCACAGCGAAAGAACGCTGGTGATGAATTCAAAGACTGGCGCAATCCTTTCGTTGGATAAACAACATGCAGAAGTATGTGCCGCATGGTATCGGGAACCGAATGTGAGCCAGATGAATTGCGCGAAGCGTTGCTTCAAGGAGGAATGCTGTTAGAAGATGATCGTGACGAAAAAGAGGAAATGAAGGCGATGGGCCATCTTGCTCGATTTTCCAATCGCTCTCTAGGCTTGACGATAGCCCCGACATTGGAGTGCAACTTCTGTTGCCCATACTGTTATGAAAAAGGACAACGCAAAACGACAATGACTCCGGAGGTTGAAGACCGGCTTGTCTCATTCGTAAAGGAGCGTTCACGGGGGCTGAGCGAGCTTGAGATCGGTTGGTATGGTGGAGAGCCGTTGTTGCAAGTCGATAGAATTCAGCGGCTTACAGAGCGTATAAAGGCGATCCTTAATCCAGAGTGCTCCTATTCGGCATCCATCGTTACAAATGGATATCTTCTGACGCCAGAAGTGGCCGAGACTCTCGCGGCTTGTGACGTCAAGATGGCTCAAATAACCTTGGACGGGTCTCGAAAGGACCACGATTCTCGGCGGTTCTTGCGGAACGGACAGCCGACGTACGATGCGATTCTAGACAACGTTTCTAAAGTCACGCATCTGTTGGATATTTCCATCAGGTGCAATGTCGATGCCCATAACATTGTCGGTGCTGGCGATTTGCTGGATGCACTCGAGGAAAAGGGCCTTAAAAACAAGGTTGGATTCTATCTGGCGCCTGTCGACAATATTAACGATACGTGCCCAAGTGACAGTAGTTGTTTTTCGATGGAGGCGTTTTCTCAGGAAGAGCTGGACTTTTATAGTCATGCAGTTGATAGGGGGTTCTATGTTGACCTGACGGTGCGCTTTAATCCGGCTATATGTGGCGCCGTTTGTGCAGGGTCGTTTGTAGTGGATCCGGAGGGCTATCTTTATAAATGTTGGGACGAAATCGGGATGCGTGAACGCTGCGTCGGCACGCTTGCCGAAGGGCCGAGGATGAATGCTCAGCTGGTCCAATGGCTAAACTATGAGCCGAGCGATCATGAGTGTGAAGAGTGTTTTGCCTATCCCTCATGCATGGGAGGTTGCCCTAATCACGCTCTTCATGGAGGGTCAAAACAGTGCGTATCTCAAAGGTATCAGGTGCGCCAACGAATGATTTTGACCGAGAAGGCTCAGCGATTGCTTTCGGAACTGGATTCAGCTCATGTTTAATCTCTGCGCAAGAACAATAATTAAGAATCCAAAGTATATAACCTATCTTCTAATGTGCCTGCTCTCGCTTGTGGTTGGTCTCGCAATTCCTTTTCTGACGGGACAACTGGTCAACAACTTTGTCGGTGTCGCGCGAGATGGGGAAAGCGCAATCGCCATCGGCGCTGAGATAGCAGCGCTGGGTATCGTACGAGCCGGTTTGAATTGCGCCAGCGAACTGGTCTATGTCGACTTACAGACACATGTGGGATTTGCATTGAATGAAGAGGTGATAAGTCACGTTCAAAGGCTACCTCGATCCTTCTTTATTAATTTCGATGCCTCATATTACAATCAGCAGATTAATCATGACGCTAACGATTTGGTGATATTTGTTATAAACGCAAGTGTCCAAAGTGTGAGCAATATAGTGACGTTGCTTGTGGTGTTTGTTGTCCTGGCGACCATAAACGGTCACCTGGCAATGCTGTGCATGGCTCTTGGCATAATAAGTGGCGCGGTCTATTCGCTTTTCAAAAAGTGTTTGTTCGCAAGAAGTTTTGAGGCTCAAGAGCAGGAGGCTCGATTCTTTTCCGATCTGGAGAAGCAGCTTAGCAGCGCACAATTTATCCGCAGGCATGTTCTATTCGAATTTTTTAAGCAAAGGCTCGAGCACTCTTTTGCAGAGCTATATCGTTGCGTTTATCAGAACCAGCAAATTAATGCGACCTTTACGTTTGCCAATGCTGTCGTCACGTCTTTGGCGCAGGGTGGAATCTTGATTCTGGGTGCAAAGGAAGTTCTCGACGGCAATTTGCTGCCCGGCTATCTTATGACGGCGCTAAGCTATTACTCCTATTATTCTTCGGCTATTGAATTCTTCCTTGCGTTGGGCAAGGACTATCAAACGTCAAGGGTATCCTACGAGCGGTTGCGTCGGTTGCTGGACATGCCCGAGGACTCAAACGGACCATTATCCTCTCTGATGTTTACGAGGTGAACTGTTCCGAGCTGTCATATAGCTATCCGGGGTCTGTAAAGACCGCGTTCAGGGACATTCGGGCTTCTTTAGAAAAAGGAAAGGTATACGGAATCGTTGGGCCGAACGGTTCCGGTAAGAGCACGCTGCTGGATGTGATAAGCGGTTGCGATCCAGAAAACTGCAAGGGGGATATTTGGATTAACAACAAGCCCTTGGGCTCTCTGGACCGCTATGCGCTGCGGAAGCGCAATATCGGGATTACGGAGCAGGAGCCGCCCCTGACCGAGGGTCGATACGGGACAATTTAATTCTTTGCTGCAGAAGCACTGAAGAGCGTGACCTTGAGAGCCTCATTGAGAGAATGGGGCTTAAAAAGATGGTCGATTCAAGTGGTGGACTTGATGTCGAGCTGGACGATAAGCAGAACAACATTTCAGGAGGAGAGAAGCAAAAAATAGCGATTATTCGCCAATTGCTGAAAAACCCGGACGTGATGATGTTTGATGAGCCGACATCTGCACTCGACAGCCAAAGCAAGCAGGCGTTTATCGAAATCCTTAAGGAAAGAAAGGGGCGACATATCACAGTCATCGCTACGCACGACCCTGTGCTCATTTCGGCATGCGATGAAGTGATTGAAATTGCCTGACGGGTTAGTGGACCGAGCATATCAAATTCAGGGGCGGGCACCGTAGCTGGTGTCCGCCCCCTGACATGGAATGATTTAGCCTCTGTGCTTTGCGAGCTAGCGAGCCTGCTTTACCTTAGCTGCTGCCTCGACAAACGACTTCCACAGGTTAAAGTCGGTCTCGAGCGTCTGCCAGGTGTACTCGGGATGCCATTGCACGCCCAGACAGAACGGCTGGCCTTCGACTTCGATGCACTCGGGAACGCCGTCGGTTGCTTGGCGACCAAGCGCGTGCTCTTACCCAGACGATCGACGCAGCAGTGGTGTGCGGAGTTGGTCTGGATCAGCCTGTGCCCGCCAACCGCGCGCTCCAGCAGCGAGCCCGGCACGACCTCGACAGGATGCACAGGGTCGTTGAGCACGTGGGTATGGCGCCACTGCGTGCGGCCCTCGCGCGCGCCCAGGCTCGGCACGTCCATGCACAGGGTGCCGCCGGTGGCGACGTTGAGCAGTTGCGTGCCGCGGCAGGTGGTAAAGAGCGGCTTTTTGGCACGGAGCACCTCGCTGACCAGCTTAAACTCAAAACTATCGCGGATCTCGCAGCAGAGGGTGGGGTCGTAGGGTCGATCATCGCCCAACGTTTGGGATTGACATCGGGGCCGCCGGGAATGGCGATGCCGTCGGCGATATCGACGTAATGACGGATGACCTCAATGTCCTCGGTGATGGACATCTGCAGCGGCAGACCGCCGGCGGCAAGAATGGCGTCGACAAATACGCTCGCAATCTCCTCGTTGGGGGAGAGCGTCTCGCTCAAATAGGGCTTCGCTTCTTCCCAGCGTGGTGCTACCAGGATAAGCGGGCGGTCAGCGGGATCGACGTCGACGTGCGGAGTGTAGGACGATGAGGTGCGGGTTCCGATCATGGGTGCGGCTTTCGAATCCGGGTGGACATGGCACAGGGGTGGCGCGGGACAAACGTTACTGATGAATTTGCCCGCGTGGCAATTGGGCTAGTGGCCCTTAATGGAGTTGAGGAAGTCCTGGGCGCGCTTGGTCTGGGGGTGGTCGAAGAACTCGTCGGGTGTGCCGGTTTCCACGATCTGGCCGTCGGCCATAAACACGACGCGGTCGGCCACGCGGCGGGCGAAGTTCATCTCGTGCGTGATGACGATCATCGTCATGCCCTGCTGGGCCAGACGGACCATGACCTCGAGCACCTCGTTGATCATTTCGGGGTCAAGGGCGCTCGTGGGCTCGTCAAAAAGCATGGCCTTGGGTTGCATGGCAAGCGAACGTGCGATGGCTACACGCTGTTGCTGGCCGCCCGAGAGCTGTGCGGGCACCTTATCGGCCTGCTCGGCAACGCCCACGCGGCCCAGCAGGTCCATGGCGCGCTCACGAGCTTCCTCCTTGGAGACGCCCAGCACATCGACCGGTCCCAGCATGACGTTCTGCAGTACGGTCATATGTGCAAACAGGTTGAACTGCTGAAATACCATGCCCAGCTCGGCACGCATGCGGGCAAGATCCTTGCCTTCCTGCGGCAGGGGCTCGCCCTCGATGAGGATTTCGCCCGAGTCGATGGTTTCCAGGCGGTTGATGGTTCGGCACATGGTCGACTTGCCCGAGCCCGAGGGTCCGATCACAACGACGACCTCGCCGCGGTCGACCGAGAGATTGATGTCGTTGAGGACGTGCAGATCGCCGTAGTGCTTATCGACGTGCCTGAGCTCGATCAGCGGCTGATTGCCGGTGGAAGAAGTGCTCTGTGCCATGGTGCTCGGCTCCTTATGACTCGAAGTGATAAATCGTTAGCGGATGATGGTCGCGCCGGTCTTGTGCGAAACGTAGACGGCGGCCTTGTTGATTGCAACGTTGATGAGGATGTAGATGACCGCGATCACCAGATAGACCGACACGAGGGCGTCGTAGTTGGTAATGAGTACGCGGGCGTTTTGCATGAGGTCGGGGTAGCTCACCACGTAGGCGACGGTGGTGTCTTTGACGACGACCACGAGCTGCGAAATCAACGACGGAATGATAAAGCGAATCGCCTGCGGCAGCACGATTTTAAAGGTGATTTTAGCTTTGGCGAGACCGAGCGCCTGGGCGCTCGACCTGGCCGCGCGGCACGGCATTGACGCCGGCGCGGAAGATCTCGGCAAGCACACCGGCTGCAGCGAGCGCGACGGGAAGCGTGAGCATCCAAAACGACGGCAGCGCGATCTTGTACTGGGGCAGCACCAAAAAGAAGAAGTAGATGAACAGTAGGCTCGGCACGCCACGGAAGAAATCGGTGAGCACGCGGCAGACCAGCTGCAGCGGCTTGATGTCGCTGGTGCGGCCGAGCATGAGGGCCAGACCCAGTACCAGCGCGATGGCGCCAGCGGTGAGCGCGACCTTTACCGTGCCTCAAAACCGGCAAGTAAGAACTTCCAGGTAGTGAGGTGCGTAAAGAAATACCAATAGTGGACTGAAAGCTGACCGGTCACATAAAAGCGCTGCAGTACCAGAGCGATGAGCGCGACCACGGCAACAAGTGAGATGGCGGTGCCGACGCGAATCTTGGCGCGCATCTTGGGGCCGGGAGCCTCGTAGAGCGCATCGCGCATGGTGAGCGCGGAGGTGGAGTGCTTGCTCATCGGAGGATCCTCACCTTCTTATCGATATAGTTGCCAATGTGGCTCACCACAAAGGCTGTGCCCAGGTAGCCGAGCGCCGAGATAAAGAACGCGGCGACGCCGCCGAGCGAGCGCGTGTTGATGTAGCTCACCACGCCGGTGAGCTCCTGCGGTTTCAGCGGCACCTGACTGCCGAGCGCGGTGGTGAGCATGACGGCGATAAAGAGGTTGGTCATGGGCAGCACGCTCGAGCGCAGCGCCTGCGGAATCACGATCTTGGCGAGGATACGGCTGAAGCTCATGCCCAGCGAGCGGGCGGCTTCCACCTGGCCGACACCGACGGTGTTGATGCCGCTCATAAAGTTCTCGGAGCCAAAGGCAGAACCAAGAGCACTGTGGCGACGATGACGCAGGTGCGGTAGGGCAGGACGACCTTGAGCGGCGGCAGCGCGTAGACGACGATAATGAGCAGCGCGATGCCGGGGATGTTACGGAAGACCTGGACATACAGGTCGCCAAAGACGCGCAGCGGCTTGAGCGGCGACACGCGCATCACGGTGACGGCGACGGCCAACACCATGGCGATGGCAAACGACTCAAGCGTCATGCCCCAGGTTGCTAGCAGCGCGTCAATGTAGTTCTGGCCATAGAGCGACCAGAGCTCGGAGAGACTCATGCGGACCTCCCGCCGATAAGGAAAGGGGCTCCCGTGTGTACGGAAGCCCCGACAACTCAGTGAGGAAACAGTTTACCGCAATAAAGCGCATCATGCGTTTCCGTATGGTTTCGTTGCGGCCGTTACCAGGCTCGCTGCCTAGGCGCCGATCTCGGGCAGCTCGGGAACATTGGTGTCGCCCGTACGGTCGCCGATGCAGATCTGCCACAGCTCGGTCCAGGTGCCGTCGTCCTCGATCTTCTTAAGGAAGTCGTTAACGAAGGCGACGCCGTCGGAATCGAGCGGCAGACCGATGCCATAGGGCTCCTTGCTGCCGAAGGGCTTGCCGGCAATCTTGTACTTGCCGGGCTCGCGGACCAGGGCGCTCTGCTGCATGTTGTTGTCGATGACGTAGGCGTCAACACGACCCTGCTGGAGTGCCTGGCGGGCCTCCTCGTCGGTCTTGAACTCCTGCTGGCTGGCCTTGGGGGCGAACTCCTCCAGGATGGCAGGGCCGTTGGAGCCGGACTGGACGGCGACGTTCTTGTCGGCCAGGTCGTCGACGCTCTTGATGTCGTCGTTATCGGCGAGCACCAGGATGGCCTGCTGGGTGTAGTAGTAGGGGCCGGCGAAGGAGACGAGCTTCTTGCGCTCGTCGGTAATGGTGTAGGTGGCAAAGACAGCGTCGACCTGGCCGTTCTGCAGGACAGACTCGCGCGTGTCCGAGGTCACCTGGGTGATCTCGACCTTGTTCTCGCCCAGAATGTAGTTGGACAGGAGCTGTGCGATACCGGCATCGAAGCCGCGGGTCTGACCGTCTTTCTCGTTGAGGAGGGAGAAGAGCGTGGAGGTCTGAACCCCACCGATCTTAAAGACGCCGGCGTCCTTGACGGCCGTGGCCCAGGTGCTGGCGGCGATGGCGTCGTCATCAGCCTTGGGGCCGTCGTTGACGAGCTTGTCGAATGCTTGGCATCGAGCGTGGTGGAAGCTCGGTATCCTCGGAGCCCTTGGAGGAGCCGGTGGCGGAACCTTGTCGGCCTCGGCGCTGGTGTCAGAGCAGCCGGCAAGACCAAGGCCGGCGACGGTTGCGAAGGTGGCGGCAACGAAGCCGCGGCGGTCGAGAACGACCTGCTGGGAGAGGTTCTTGCTCATGGTAGAACACCTTTCTCAATAAAATCCCTAGCGGTTGAGTAGAGTTATACCCTATCCCGCTCAAATGGGTCAACACGAAATAACTCAGAAACATACTTACCTTATGGGTTATTCAACCTACCAAAAAGGGACAGGCACCTTTGTGGTGGTTCTGGCCGATGCAGCGGCATGCCTTGCTGTTTTGTCTCGATCTGTAACATCTGCAGCCATTTTTGCCGAGTAACTGTTACAGATCGAGATCATCTCCTTAGGGGGATTCGAATGTCTCGATCTGTAACAGTTAGGCGGACAAAAGCTCCCTTTCTGTTACAGATTGAGACAAAGGTCAGGGGCAAAGACGGTTTGTCTAGATCTGTAACAGTTAGACGGGAATTCGGGCCCTAGATGTTACAGATTGAGATAATCGCGTCGCGAAAATAAAAACCTCCGCAGGGGTGCTTCCCTTGCGGAGGTTATTTACTCGTTGAGTAGCCTTACGGCTTCGGCGGCCATGTTCTCGACCGTCATGCCGTTCTGCGCGAGCAGCTCGTTGGGGTCGTAGCGGTCGGGGAAGCCCTTGGCGATGCCAAAGGTGCGCGTGCGCACAGGCGTGCAGGCCAAGTAGCACGCGACACGCTCGCCCCACCCACCGTCCAAGATGCCGTCCTCGAGGGTGACGACAACGCGATGCTCGGCGGCAAGGCTGTCGAGAAACTTGCGGTCAAGCTCGGTTGCAAAGCGCGGGTTGACGAGCGTGGCCTCGATGCCGTACTCGGCAGCCAAGCGGTTTGCCACGTGCTCGCCCAGTTCAAAGAAGTCGCCAAGCGCAAGCACGGCTACATCGCGGCCCTGACGCGCGACGTTGTAGCGCACGACGCTGTAATCGGCGCCTCGGCGGGCGCCAGATCGGGACGGCTTACCAGGCCGATGCCCGGTACGCGGATTGCCACGGGATGCTCGCGGTGGTCGAGCGACCAGCTCAGCATGGACAGATATTCCTCCATGCAGGCCGGCGCCAAGTAGCGCATGTTGGGAAGACCGCCCAGCATGGAAATATCAAAGAACGAGAGGTGCGTCTCGGATGTGGTGCCAAAGATCGATGCGCCAAATACCAGGATGGTCGCCGGGGCGTCGTTGAGGCACAGGTCGTGCCACAGTTCGTCATAGGCGCGCTGCAAAAACGTGCCGTACACACCAAAGACTGGCTTGGCGCCCGAGCGTGCAAGCGCGGTGGCAAAGGTGACGGCGTGCTCCTCGGCAATACCCACGTCGACAAACTGCTTGCCGGCGGCAGCGCGAAGTTCGGGTGTAAAGCCCATGATGTAGGGTGTGGCGGCCGTGATGCCCACGACCTGCGGATCGCGCTCGATGGCGGCGCTGAGCGCCTCGCTCGTAATGTCGGCATAGGTGCGCAGCGCAGGCTCGCTCGGATGGCCCGGGCAGAGCTTGCGCCCAGTCGCCATGTCAAATGGACCCACGTGGTGCCAGCGCTCGGGGTCGCTCTGGGCTGGCTCAAAGCCCTTGCCCTTGGCGGTCGAGACGTGCAGCACGATGGGGTGATCGATATCGCGCAGCTCCTGCAGCGCGTCGACGAGGGCCAACACTTCGTTACCGGCGTCCAGATAGCGGTAGTCGAGCCCCATCGCGCGGAAAATGTTGCGCTCACAGGCGCCGTTGCTGGCGCGCAGCTCGGCCAGATTGCGATACAGGCCGCCATGGTTCTCGGCAATGGACTGGTCGTTATCGTTGACGATGATGATCAGGTTGCTATCGAGTTCGGCGGCATTGTTGAAGCCCTCAAACGCCAGGCCGCCCGAAAGCGAGCCGTCGCCAATGATGGCGATGACGTTGTATGCATCGCCCGCCAGGTCACGAGCGTGCGCCAGGCCGCAGCCCAGGCTCACCGACGTGGAGGTGTGCCCCATGGCGAACAGGTCGTGCTCGGACTCGTCGGGATTGGCAAAGCCAGAAGCCTCGCCATAACGCTCCGGATCGATATAAGTGTACGCGCGCCCCGTCAGCGCCTTGTGGGCGTAGGTCTGGTGCGAAACGTCAAAGACAATCTTGTCGATGGGGGAGTTAAACACGCGATGAAGCGCAACCGTAAGCTCAACGACGCCAGGTTGGGGGCAACGTGCCCGCCGACGGCGGCGGAGCTTTCGAGGATTGCCTGGCGGATCTCGCCGCAGAGCTGCGGGAGCTCGGCGCGATTAAGAGCCTTGACGTCCTCGGGCGTTGTCGTTTGCGTAAGCAGCATCGTTGTGGGTTACTCCATGCGAATCGAGCGCCGGCGCTCCCTCGGCCGGCACAATTGCACAAAACAGTCTCGCACATTTTGGCGTTTGATATGTGACGGCGGCGCGGTAATTCGCCAACTGGCGGGGCAAAACGTTTTGTCCGATGCCATACTGATAGATTCGATGATGATTTTATTCAATACGTGCAGGCCGTGGCTTGCGCCGTGAGCCGCTGGAAGGAGGCAGCATGTCCGATGCCATTCGTGCCGAGAAAATCGCGCACGAGGTCGACTTTGCTGCCCGTCAGCTGGCCCAGGCGGGTCGCTTGGACTTGACGCGCGAGTTTATCCAGCATGGTGACGTGACGGTCTATGCACATGTGACTTCGGTAGCGCGGGCGAGCCTGTCCTTTGCCGAGCGCTTGGGCCGTGCTGGCATTTCGGTCGACCGTGCCTCGCTGCTGCGCGGAGCCTTGCTGCACGACTACTTTCTCTATGACTGGCACGACCCCGACCCGAGCCATCGACTGCACGGATTTCGGCATCCATTTTTTGCCTGGCGCGTGCGGAGGAAGATTTTGAGCTGACGTCGCGCGAGCGGAATATTATCGTGCGCCATATGTTTCCGCTGGTGCCGGTGCCGCCGACGTGTCGTGAGGCATGGATTGTGTGCCTGGCGGATAAATGGTGTGCTCTGTGTGAGACAGTCGCCGGCCGCCTGCCGCGCAAGGACGAGGCAGACGATGGCATGAGTAAAGCATCGAGCGAAAAGAGGAGAGGGTAGACGGTGGAAACCGCGATCGATATGGCGTTTGGCGACGCGACGCTTGCCGCCTGTCCGCTCTCGGCGTTGGTGCTCTCGTTTGCCTTCTACGGTTTTTGCGGTTGGGCATGGGAATCGACGGTCTGCGCCATGCTCAACCACGGACGCTTTGCCAACAGCGGCTTTTTGCTGGGGCCGTGCTGCCCCATCTATGGCGCGGGCGGCATTGCCTGCTGGCTGCTGTTGCGCGGAATTCCTGACGCGTCGACCCAGTTTGTCGCCGCAGCGCTCGTATGTAGCGTGATTGAGTACAGCGTGGGCGTGCTGTTGGAAAAGACAACAGGCGCACGCTTTTGGGATTACTCGCACCTGCCGTTTAACTTGCACGGACGTATCTGTCTGTACTGGGCCTGCGCGTTTGGCTTAGGCGCGTTGTGTATTTGCCGCGTGGTGGAGCCGGCGGTGTTGGGCCTGCTTGCCCATCTGTCGGTGCTGATTGTGCGGCTGTCCGCCTTTATCGTCGCGGTCGCGATGATGGTCGACGCGGTGTGCTCGTTGGCGAGCTGGCGGCGTCTGTCCGATCAGCTGGAGCGTGTGCGCGCCGACCTTGCCGACCGCATTAATGAGTCGCTTGCCGATGCCTCGGACTCAATGCTCGAGCGCATTCCCGAATCGACGATTGACTCGGTGGCGCAGACGCATATCCGTAGCCGTGCCGTTAACGCGTGGCTGGCCGAGCTGGGTGACGCCGCGCTTGACGCCCTGCGCGAGAAGGCTTCGATGCCGACGTTTATCGCGGATGGTGCTCGCGGCCTGGCGCTTGCCGCCCGCCGCGTGGCCGATGCCGCTGCCGAGCATGCCGCGTCCGTCGCTCAGTCGTCGCCTTGCCGGCAAGCGCATGAGCGTCCGGTGCCAAGCGTGTCGCTCAGCCGACGCGACCTGCGCTTCTTCAATGCCTTCCCGCGCTTGCGCATTAACCGCTACGAGGGCGTCATCCGAGCTACCGACCTCCGCGACCGCGCCCGCGAGCTGTTTCGGCGCTAGCCGGGACGGGCACGCTCACGGCTCCCTTGCTCGCGTATTTCCCGTCCGTTTCGCGTCCGTTGCCGTGCCGTTTCCAAGATTGCGGCACCGTTTCCATTCGACAACGCAGCGTTTAACAACGCCGTATCTGGTCTACGCCAGTTGCCCCTCGGCCGCATTATGGGCGCCGACAACGTTCATGCGATCAAGGGGGAGCGAATGTACGATACGGGATCGACAACGTTTATGCTCATCTGCACTATGCTCGTGTTTTTAATGACACCGGGTCTGGCGTTTTTCTATGGCGGCCTGTCCAGGCGCAAAAATGTCATCAACACCATGCTCATGTGCTTTGGCGCCATTGGCCTGGTTGGTGTGCTGTGGATTGTTGCCGGCTGGTCGCTGGCCTACGGCGGCGACGGTTCCAGCCCGTTTATTGGAGGCCTTGACCAGCTACTGTGCCTTCCGGTGCTCAACCAGGTGCTGCAGGCGGCCGAGGGCAATGCCGCGGACGGTGCCGTCTACCCTCGGATCATCAACATCGCCTTCCAGATGGCGTTTGCCATGATCACCGCCGCTATCGTCACGGGCAGCCTGGCAGGCCGCGTTAAGTTTGGCGCCATGGCGACCTTCCTGGGTATTTGGCTGCTCGTGGTCTATGCGCCGCTTGCCCACATGGTTTGGGGCGGCGAGGGCTCCTTTATCGGCGACATCATCGGTGCGCTCGACTTTGCCGGTGGCGACGTGGTGCACATTTCGTCCGGTCTGACGGGCCTGATTCTCTGCTTAATGCTCGGCCGTCGTCGCGGCTTTGGCATGGTGAGCTATCGTCCGCATAACGTGCCGTTTGTGGCGCTGGGCGCCGGCCTGCTTTGGTTTGGCTGGTTTGGCTTTAACGGCGGCAGCGAGTTTAAGGCCGACGCCGTGGCGGCACTCGCCATCCTCAACACCGTGACGGCCAGCGCGGCGGGCATGGTCTCGTGGCTTGCTGTCGAGCGCGTGCACACCGGTCGCCCCACGCTGGTGGGTGCCAGCACCGGTTTGGTTGCGGGCCTTGTGGTGGTCACGCCCGGCGCGGGCTTTGTCGAGCCGTGGGCAGCGCTGGTTATGGGCCTGATCGTATCGCCCGTCTGCTACCTGGCCATCAGCCATCTCAAGACCAAGTTTGGCTACGACGATGCGCTCGACGCGTTTGGTTGCCACGGCATCGGCGGCATCTTGGGCGGCGTGCTCACGGGCCTGTTCTGCGTGCCGGAGCTTTCGTGGACCGGTAAGGGCGGTCTGTTCTACACGGGCGATGTGTCACTGCTCATCTCGCAGATCTTGGGCATTGTGGTGACGGTCGTCATTGTGCTGGTGCTCGATTTGGTGATCGTCGCGGTGGTCAAGGCGCTGTTCCACGGCAGTCTGCGTGTGGACGAGGCCGACGAGGCGCTGGGCTTGGATGCGAGTCAGCACGGCGAGAGCGCCTACCCTTCGTTCTCCGGACTCGATTAGCAGCTTCCCCAAGCACCTCACCTCGGCTTCAATCGTCGTTTGCGTACCTTAAGTACGCGGCACTCCTCTTTCAGGCCGATCTGCGGCACTTGGGAAACCTGCTAAGACCTGTTAGTTGCACTTATCTGATCTACAAGGTTGGTCTGTGGCACCTGGAAAACCCGTGCCATGTGAGGGACAATTCATTTCTTTTTTTGAAGAGAGGAATTCACTATGAAGAAGATTACGGCGGTCGTTCGTGCTGAGAAGCTTGAGGTTCTTAAAGACGCGCTGTTTGCTGCCGATGTTCGCGGTATGACTATCAACCAGGTGCAGGGCTGCGGTGCGCAACATGGCTGGAAGGAATACGTGCGCGGCAACGAGTTGCTTGTCAACACAATCCCTAAGGTGCAGTTCACGCTCATTTGTGCCGATGAGCATGTCGACGGCATTGTCGAGATCATCTGCAACGCTGCTCGCACCGGTGCCGTTGGAGACGGCAAGATCTGGGTCGAGCCGGTCGAGGAAGTTATCCGCATCCGTACCGGCGAACACGGCCCCGCCGCGGTGTAGGACAATCTTTCGCCTGACGGGCGCGCTTCTCTTGAGGCGCGCCCGTTCTCGTCTACAATATCGTGCAGACGAAGGAGAGGCATGCTCATGATCAAGATGTTTGCGAGTGACTTAGACGGAACGCTGCTGAATGCCCTGCACGAGGCAGACGGGACCATCCGCCGTGCCATTCGCGAGCTGACCGAGGCCGGCCTGCATGTGGTTCCCGCGACCGGACGCTCGACGCTGCCGATCGGCGAGCATGGCTTTACGGGCCTGGCGCTCGACGCCTGCTGCTCCAACGGGTCCATCGTGCGCGACAGCCATGGCGAGGTGCTCAAGACCTGGACCATCGATCCGCAGATTACCGAGGAGCTGCTCAAGGCGTTCCCGGACATTTGCTTTGATTGCTCCACGCCCGATGGCATGTTCTCGAGCGGTTCGTTCGAGATGCATCAGGCGGGCTTTAAAAAGGACAGCCCCATCAAGCGTATTGTGATGCGCGGCATGCGTGCACGTGGCGGGTATCACGAGGAGCAGTATTTCGATCAGTCGATTGGCGATATCTTGCGTCACGATGTATGCAAGATCAACTGCCGCGTGACCTCGCTCGAGCTGGAGCGCGACCTTAAGGCGTATTTGGCCGAGCGCTCGGACCGTGTGGTCAACGCGCCGTTCGATCCGGTGATGTTTGAGATCACGGACGTGGCGTGCAACAAGGGTGAGAGCGTGGCCTGGCTGGCGGGCTACTACGGTATTGCCGAGGACGAGGTCGCGGTTTACGGCGACGGCGGCAACGACATTGCCATGCTCAACGTTTCCGCCACAGCTACGCGACCAAAAACGCAAGCGATGCAGCCAAGGCCGCCGCGAGCGCGACCATCGGCAGCTGCATGGTCCACGCCGTCCCCAAACACATGCTCGCCACCATGCGCAAGCAGAGCTCCCGCACCGTAATCGAATAATGTGACAAAGGGACTGCCCTTCGTCACATCCAAATTATTGCCTTTACGTGTTGATGCACACGGTGTGCAATAATACTCGCACTGTGCAATAGCGCGCAGGTTGAGTAACAAGGAGGACGCTTGTCCCAGCTCGAGAAATGCGATCGCCGGTCCCTTCGCTCGCAGCGTGCCCTTCGCCAGGCACTTGCCAGCGAGCTTGCCGAAAGCGGCGACCTTTCGCGCATTAATGTCGCGTCGCTCACCGAGCGCGCCGGCCTTACGCGCCGCACGTTCTATTCGCACTACCGCGATATCCCCGACTTCATCAATCAAATCGAGGACGGCTTGCTGGCCGAGATCCGTGAACGCATTGAGCTCATCACCGCAGCTCAGCTGCCCGATCTCTACCACAACATCGATGAACTCGAGCCGGCGCCCGGTTCGGTTGAACTGCTGCGCTATCTTGCGGCCAACCGCGACTTAATCGGTGCGCTGCTGGGTCCGGGCGGCGACCAGGCCTTCATTAAAAGGATCATCGACACCGCGCGTGAGGCTGTGGTGCCGCGTGCGCAGACGGGCATTTTGGGCCTGGCGCTGGCACGTTCTTTGACTACTACGTCACCTACGTCGTGAGCGCCGAGGTCGGCATGATTCAGCGCTGGTTTGAGCGTGGGCTCACCGAATCGCCCGAGGCCATGGCGCGCATTATGACGGTGCTCGCTTTTGTGCGCCTGGTGACCTGTATGGCCAACCCATCGATATCAACGTGCCGGAATACGGCATGAAGCTATTGAACTTGCAGCTCGAGGACGCGGCCGACACCGCCGCAACCGTCGAGTCCAACAACTAAGAGGAGAGACAATGAGCAAACTCGTCGAGGGCATCAAGGATCGTATGGTCGCTGCCGCACGCGAGGCCGCGCCCGCCGTGGTGGACGCCGCGCAGAAGGCCGCGACCGCGGCTGCCGAGAAAGTTGCCGAGGCAGTTGCCGATGCCAAGAACGCGGCAGGGGAGACGCTCACCGCTGACGCAGCCACGCCCAACGTTGCCGAGTCCGTAACCGCCACCGCCGCCCACGCCCCCGAAGGCGCGATCTTCAACCCGAGGCCGCCCGCGGCAACCTGCACCTGGCATCGACGTGGCTCCACCACCGTCAAGCTTGCCGTGCTCAACGATGACAACCAGATCGTCTACGCCAAGTACCAGCGCCACCACACCGACGTCCGTGCCTGCGCCCGCGATCTGTTCGAGGGCGCCGCGACTGTGCTGCCGACGGCCCAGATGACCTGCGCCATCACCGGCTCGGGCGGTCTGCTGCTGTCCCAGTGGCTCGACTTGGAGTTTGTCCAGGAGGTCATCGCCAGCAAACGCGCCGTCGAGACCCTTATCCCGGCCACCGATGTCGCCATCGAGCTGGGCGGTGAGGACGCCAAGATCATCTACTTTGACAACGGCATCGAGCAGCGCATGAACGGCACCTGCGCCGGCGGCACGGGCGCGTTCATCGATCAGATGGCCACTCTGCTGCACACCGACGCGAGCGGCCTCAACGAGCTCGCGGCCAACGCCACCACCATCTATCCCATCGCCAGCCGTTGCGGCGTCTTTGCCAAGACCGACGTGCAGCCGCTCCTCAACGAGGGCGCCCGCCCCGAGGACGTCGCCGCTTCCATCTTCCAGGCCGTCGTGACCCAGACCATCTCGGGCCTGGCGTGCGGCCGTCCCATTCGCGGTAACGTCGCCTTCCTGGGCGGCCCGCTGCAGTATCTCTCCGAGTTGCGCCACCGCTTCTACCTCACGCTCAACCTGGACGAGGAGCACCGCATTGTGCCCCAAAACGCCCACCTGTTTGTGGCGAGCGGCGCTGCATGCGCACGAGTCCAACAAGCTCAGCACGTTCCCGCAGCTTATCGAGGCCATCGACAGCTGGGTGACACGCAGGTGCCGAGGTCGAGCGCCTGGATCCGCTCTTTGCCACCGACGAGGACTTTGCCGAGTTCAAGAACCGCCACGACCAGGAAGTCGTCCCCAAGGGTAAGCTCGACGGCTACACCGGCCGCGTGTTCATCGGCATCGACGCCGGCTCCACCACCATGAAGGCCGCGCTCGTGGGCGAGGACGGCCAGCTGTTGCACACCTGGTACGGCAACAACAACGGCGACATCCTGGGCACGGCCAAGGTCATCATGCCGATTTCTACAATCACATCCCTGCCGGCTGCACCATCGGCCACGTGACCACCACGGGCTACGGCGAGGCGCTGCTCATCGAGGCCCTCAAGGCCGATTCCGGCGAGATCGAGACCGTCGCGCACCTGCGCGGCGCCAAGGCATTCCTGCCCGGTGTCGAGTTTATCCTGGACATCGGCGGCCAGGACATGAAGTGCCTGCGCGTGAAGGACGGCGTCATCGAGCACATTATGCTCAACGAGGCCTGCTCATCGGGCTGCGGCAGCTTTATCGAGAGCTTCGCCGTGTCCATGAACATGGACGTGCGCGCGTTCGCCGATGCCGCCATCCATGCCAAGGCCCCGGTCGATTTGGGCAGCCGCTGCACGGTCTTTATGAACTCGCGCGTCAAGCAGGCGCAAAAGGAAGGTGCCACGGTGGGCGACATCGCGGCCGGCCTGTCCTATTCCGTCATCAAGAATGCCCTGTTCAAGGTCATTAAGCTGCGCGACCCCAAGGAGATCGGCAGCCAGGTGATCGTTCAGGGTGGCACCTTTATGTCCGATGCCACGCTGCGCGCATTTGAGCAGCTCACCGGCGTGCACGCCGTGCGTCCCGACATCGCCGGCTGCATGGGTGCTTACGGTGCGGCCCTGCTCGCCCGCGACCGCGCCGGCGCCGACGGCACCTCGACCATCCTTCTGCCGAGGACATCGCGCACCTCACCGTGACGCAAAAACACGTCCGCTGCGGCCGTTGCTCCAACAACTGCCAGCTCACCGTCAACGATTTTGGCGGCGGCAGGCGTTTCATTACCGGTAACCGCTGCGAGAAGGGTGCCGGCCACAAAAAGCAAAAAACCGAGGCTCCTAACCTCTTTAAAAAGAAAAACGAGCTGCTCTTTAACCGCGAGGTGCTGAGCCCCGACGAGGCCCCGCGCGGCACCGTGGGTATCCCGCGCGCACTCAACATGTACGAGAACTACCCCTTCTGGCATGCGTTCTTTACGCGCCTGGGCTTTAGCGTGCAGCTGTCCGACCAGTCGAGCAAGAAGACCTACCAGGCGGGCATCGAGTCCATGCGTCCGAGAGCGTGTGCTATCCGGCAAAGATGAGCCACGGCCATGTGATGAACCTTATCGACCGCGATGTCGACTTCATCTGGATGCCGTGCGTGCGCTGGGAGCGCAAGGAGGATCCGACGGCTGGCAACTGCTATAACTGCCCCATCGTCATGAGCTACCCCACGGCGTTGGCACTCAACATCGACGAGATCCGCGAGCAGAACATCGAGTTCCTGTATCCGTTTGTGCCGTATCACGACAAGACCGAGCTCAAGCGCCGTCTGTACCAGGTGCTCGCCGTCGACCGTGTGGCCGATGCGCAAGCCGGTCGCGGTCGCGTGCGTGGGCCCAAGATCACGCGCTCCGAGGTCGATGCCGCTGTCAACGCTGCCTTTGAGGCCGATGCGCGTTTCCATGAGGACATCCAGACCATGGGCGAGGAGGCTCTTAAGTGGGTCGAGGACCACGGTGGCCACGGCATTGTGCTCGCCGGCCGCCCCTACCATAACGACCCCGAGATCAACCATGCCCTGCCCGAGCTTATCTCGAGCTTTGGCTTTGCGGTCTTTACCGAGGATTCGCTCGCGCACCTGGTAAAGCCTGAGCGTCCGATTCGCGTCGTCGACCAGTGGATGTACCACAGCCGCCTGTATGCCGTCGCCCGTTTTGTGACGATGCGCAACGACCTGGATCTGATCCAGCTCAATTCCTTCGGCTGTGGCCTGGACGCTCTGACCACCGACCAGGTGCAGGAAATCCTTGAGGCCAGCGGCAAGATCTACACCGTGCTCAAGATCGACGAGGTGTCCAACCTGGGCGCTGCGCGCATCCGCATCCGCTCGCTCATGGCGGCGCTCAAGGACCAGGAGGCCGAGCGCTTGGCCGAGGCTACGGCAGCGGGCGAGGCCTACGAGCAGGGCGACGCCGCGCCGGTGGCACCCTCCATGGATGCTCCCGCATTCGCGAGCCGCAAGTACACGTTCGAGGCGCAGCGTGAGAGCGCCTCGACCGCATGGCCCAAGGTGCCCTTTACCGAGCAGATGCGCGAGGAGGGTTACACCATCCTGTGCCCGCAGATGGCGCCGATCCACTTTGACCTGGTCAAAGAGGTGTTCCGCGGTGCCGGCTACAACCTGGAGCTGCTGCCCTCGACTGACCACGATGCCGTCGAGGCCGGTCTGCGCTATGTGAACAACGACATCTGCTATCCGTCGATCCTGGTGACGGGTCAGATCATGGAGGCCATCGAGAGCGGTCGGTACGACCTGTCCAAGACAGCCGTGGTCATCAGCCAGACCGGCGGTGGCTGCCGTGCCACCAACTACATCGCGCTTATCCGCAAGGCCCTGCGCGAGAGCGGCCACCCCGAGATTCCGGTGATCTCGCTTTCGGCCGTGGCGCTGGGCGAGGACAACCCCGGCTTTAAGATTACGCCGGCGCTGCTTAAGCAGGCAGTCTACGCGGTGCTCTTTGGCGACGTGATGATGCAGATGCTCTATCGTTGCCGCCCGTACGAGGCAACGCCCGGTGCGGCGAACGCACTCTACGAGGAGTACATGGCGCGCGCCCGCAAGCTGGCGCCCAAGTTCAACAGGCATAACTACACCAAGCTGTGCCGCGAGGCCATCCGCGCGTTCGACTCCATGCCGCTCGTGGGCGAGGGCACCAAGCCGCGCGTGGGCGTGGTCGGCGAGATCTTGGTCAAGTTCCATCCCACGGCCAACAACCACGTGGTCGACGTTATCGAGCGCGAGGGCTGCGAGGCCGTGGTGCCGGGTCTGCTCGACTTCTTCCTGTACTCCATGAGCAACGCCGAGCTGCAGAAGGACGAGCTGGGAAGCTCTCCCACTACGCGCGCGGGCATGCAGGCGCTCATCAAGCTGGTGGACTGGATGCGCACGCCGGTGGAGGAGATGCTCGAGAAGTCCCGCCGCTTTGAGGCGCCCGAGCGCATCGGCACCATGCCGATAAGGCCCGCACAGTGCTTTCGGTGTGCAACAACATGGGCGAGGGCTGGCTGCTCACGGCCGAGATGCTCGACCTGATCGATCACGGTGCGCCCAACATCATCTGCACGCAGCCCTTCGCGTGCCTGCCCAATCACGTGGTGGGCAAGGCCGTAATCAAGGAGCTGCGCCGCCAACATCCCGAGAGCAACATCGTCGCGGTGGACTACGACCCCGGCGCGTCCGAGGTCAACCAGCTCAACCGTATTAAGCTCATGATCAGCGTGGCCAAGGAGAACATGCGCGCCGGTAAGGGCTTTAAGCTCGAGAAGGTGGCGCCGCTCGCGATGGACGAGGTCACCGGCCAGATGCGTGCTCATGACGGCTGTGTGAGCTGCGGGCCGGCCAGCGAGGAGGCCGTGGCATCGGTCGCCGAGCGCCTGGGACGCGGCATTAAGAAGTAACTGGCCTGCTATGGGCTAGATATGGGACAAACGGGTGGCAGCCGTACCGGTTACCACCCGTTTTTACTGGACATCTGTTGCGTAAACGGTCCAACTATCACCCCTGCGAACTTGGATTTCGGAAGTATGCGGCAAAATTTGAATAGGCCGAGCACACTGGATATGCCCAAGCTTTGTACCTGCGGTTTATTGGTGAAAAACCGGGGTGTGCTCGAGGGCTCCGGAATTTGCCGCATACTTCCGAAAACAACGTCTCGGTGGCACCAAAAATTGCCTCTAGAACCCTGAGATAATGAACATATTGTAGCCGTTCGCCGCAAATTATCGTCCGTTCATGGAACCTATCTCCAACGAGTTGTAACCATATGGTTTGATGTTGAAAACATATGATTGCCGGCAGGCCATAGGTGACGTTCCCCCTGATATCGGAGGTTCCAGGTATGTTTCGCGCTCCGTTAAATAACTATCGGTTGGGCTAACATGGGTCGCCGTGCTATTTCGATAACCCTTGCAGTGGTCTGCCTGGCTGTGCTCTTAGGCGCTACGGGGCTGTTTGCTATAAGTCGAGAAACATCCTATATGCAGGAATGTGCTTCCGAAGCTTTGCCATTGATGGTTACTATCGGGATGACAAAACGAGTCGGGAAACCCTGGCTTTTCTTGAGGAGGACAACTGTCGATGGCAGCTGGTCGACCAAGACGGAATCTGCACAGACGGGCAGTTTAAGCGTACGGATGACCCCAACATCCTGATATTAAAGAAGGAAAACGGTGAAGAATTCGGTACGGTCCACGTGGCGTACCTGTCACGCCGACGCGATCAGGGCTTGCTCTACCTATTTAGAGATACCAGGGTGACCCGTTTTTATCTGGTGAGTACCGGTCCGGCGTTTACGGTGGAGTCTGGCGATGTCGATGCGGACAGTTGATTCACGGCAATAAAACAGCGAGCGGGGCACGGACATGAATCGCGCCCCGCTTTTTTGCTCGCGGCCTGCGTCGCGTCTGCGCTTCGTTCCGACTCGCGCCTGTGCGCGCATCCATCTCACGTCCCGCATCACTTCACATCGAACTCCACGCGATCGAGCTCGGGCACGTTGAGGTCGATGAGCTTGCGGGCAACGCGGCGGTCGTGTGCCCCAAGCGCCTCGCCTGTCGTCACATGGGCGACAATCTCGCGCTCGACGATGCCTTCCTCGTCCCCTTCGGTGGCCGAGGTCTCGACGGCGACGGTGTAATCCTTAAAGCCCGGCAGCACCGCGGCAAGCTCGCGTGTGGTCTCGGTGACGCCGTAGCCGTCCTGCACGCCGACCTGCGCCGAGCCAATGGACCCGCGGTCATGACGATGCAGGGGATGGCAAAGATCACCGTACCCACGATGATGCGGCGGCGCACCTTGTGTGACAGCTCATCGACCTCGGCATCTTCTTCGGCGGTCACAATGCCGTCGCCGTTGAGGTCGCGCTTGAGCGGCACGCGCAAAAGAAGTAGTACGGCTTCGGCCGCCAGCGCGATAAAGACGACGTTGATGCCAAACTCGTAAAGCGCCGAGAGAAACAGCGACCCGCTTGCGATGGCGATGCCATAGCCCGCCGCGCACAGGGGCGGCATGAGCGCGGTCGCCACGGCCACGCCGGCGATGAGCGTTGCGGCTCCTGGTCGCGCGAGTTGCCCAGGCCACCCGCAAAGCCGCCCGCGAGCGCGACGGCAAGGTCCCACACGGTGGGCGTCGAGTTGTCGATAATGGCGGCTGTGGTGGTGCCAAGGGGCGAGAGCTTAAAGTACAACGTGGATGTGACCAGGCAAAAGGCCATTTGCAGCGCAAGGCCGGCGACGGCTTCGACGGTAATCTCGCGGTCGAGCGTGGCGATGCCATATGCCATGGCAAGGACCGATCCCATAAGCGGGCAGATGAGCATGGCGCCCACGATGGCGATGTCCGAATCGATATCGAGGCCAATACTTGCGATTAACATCGCGATGATGAGGATGCACAGGTGAGTGCCAGTCAGACGCGCCCCGTTTACAAAACGCTTGCGGATCACGTGATAGGGTGCGCGTCCCTCGCGAATGTTGAACGCGCGCTTGAGGAAGCGGGTGACGTTTTCCATGGCTTCGCTATGAGCAGGGCGGATGCCGTGACGCCGATGATGACGCTCGCGCAGTCGTTCGATCTGTTGCTTGTCGAGTTCCATGTCCACCTCGTTCTGGCACGGGCCGCGCAACGCGCCCGTTGTCCTAACTCTACACCGTGGCGGACGAGGTGTCTGTTGGATGCGGAATCCGATAGGGCGGATGACGCGGGAGCAAATGCAAATCACAGGTTCAATTTGATCCCGCAATAATATGATGCACCAGCTCCTACATATGTGACGAAATTGTGAAGCACGAGAGCGTGAATTTCAAAAAATACGCTGGTCGCCAATGTTTCGCAACAGAATTCAAAAATCGACAGCTACCGTTTGATACGTATGGATACATCCGTGTCAAAGGGAGAAAGCCATGGCAAACTACAGTCCACAACACTTTGGGCCTCGGGCCAAGACTGTCAACGTCAAGGGCGTTGCTAACCGCGCCGTCGCAACCGTTTTGACGGCGGGCCTCATTGCTCAGCCGCTTATGTCGCCGCTGGCGGCAATCGCCGCACCGTCAACCGATAACGGCGATTCTGTTCAGGGGGGGGGTAGTTCTGTAGAGAACACCGTTGCCGCCGGTAACCAAGCGGTCGTAAAGACGGCTGCCCAGCTGGCCGAGGAGTCGGCAAAGCAGCTCAAGGACGCTCAGGCCGCCTACGATGCCGCCCAGAAGAAGGCCGACGCGGCGGGCCAGTCTCAAAAGCAGGCACAGCAGCAAAAGAATCAGGCCTCGCAGGCTGTGAGCGACAACGAAATCGAGCAGAACGCAGCAGTAGTCGCCGCGCTCCAGGAGAAGATTGACGAGCTCAAAGCCGCCGTCGAAAAGACCGAGCAGCAGCAGAAGAAGCTGGGCGACCTGAACGATCAGCTCGAACAGGCCAACAAGAGTGTCGAGGATAAGACCCAGGCGCTCAAGGACGCCAAGGCAAAGCAGGATGAGGCCAAGAAGGCCCTCGATGATGCCCAAGCCAAGCTCGAGGCCATGGGTATGGACGAGTACGAGACTGCCAAGAAGCTGTCGAGGACGCGCAGGCAAAGCTCGATGATGCCAATAAGGCCGTTGCTACTGCACAGGCCAATCTGGACCAGGCCAAGGCTGCCGAGCTAGCGCCCAGCAGGAAAAGAAGGACACTGAGACCGCTCTGACTTCCGCCCAGGCCAAGAAGCAGGAGACTGCCGCTGCTCTCGCTGCTGCGACCACTGCGCGCGATAACGCCCAGCAGAAGTTCGACCAGGCGCAGGCCGCGCTTGATGCCGCGACCTCGGGCACGGGTATCGATCTGAACGCGCTCGAAGCTGCCAAGGTCACTGCCGCCAGCGAGCTCGCGACCGCGCAGGCCGCGCTCGAAGCCGCGACGACTGCAGACGCCACTGCACAGGCGAACCTGCAGGCTGCGCAGACTACCGTCA
>ENA-OQEX01000121-OQEX01000121.1-human-gut-metagenome-genome-assembly--contig:-NODE-121-length-45934-cov-4.099876_pt1 | contig 45934 bp, 36 predicted proteins | sample MGYA00242802_ERZ504649 | MGnify/ENA primary metagenome ERZ504649 (study PRJEB26092, sample SAMD00036194) | human gut metagenome | host: Homo sapiens | study: EMG produced TPA metagenomics assembly of...
ATCAAAGTCAGTAATTGTACCATTGGTAGTACCTTTCACCACCACACTGGCACCGATTACAGACTCACCTGTCTTGTCAAGGACAGTACCCGAAACGGTTTTGCTCTGTGCAAAGACCCCTACAGCCAATACGGATAACAAAGCAACGAAGAACAGCCGCTGGAACTTGTCCAGGCGACCCAACAGACTTGAATTCTTTCTGTCTTTCATACTTTAATTATTAAGTTAAACAAAAGTTAGTTTTCTATTCTCTCAGGAGAAATAGGTCTCCCACCTGTGAAAAAGTGTTGCAAATATATGCGTGAATATGAAAAAAGCCAATGTAGGATTGTACAAAAGCATGGAAATTTACGTCTTTTCAACTGAAAAATAGTACAAATGTCTGTGAACAATCTCAAAATGGATAGTCTCACGAGCATTTTTGTTATACAAGAGTGCTTTTATTTCTGATTGTTACTTTAATATTGTATTGTAAAACGTATAAACTAAAATTTGAATATGGCTAATCTTTCAATAGTAATTGTGCCTGCTAAAAAATTATCTAACGGTAGACATAGAGTTAGGATCGCAGTAGCTCATCGTTCACAAACGAGATATATTTCAACCCAATTCATTTTGGATTCTGCAAATCAAATGAAAAATGGACGAGTAGTAAAACACGAAAATGCAGCTAATATAAATTCTTGTTTGCGCAAACTGATTAATGAATACGAAGAGATTCTTTCGTCTATTCATTATCAGTCGACCATTTCATGCACTGAATTAATACATGTCATAACTCGGGAACAACAAAAAAAGGGAATAACCTTTAATACGGTAGTGAAAGAATATCTTTCGATGATGGAGGCAGACGATCGTAAAAAATCCCATAAATTATATAATATAGCTTGTGCAAAGTTCCTTAAACACATGAAAGGTGATTTTCCTTTGGTACAACTCAGTCCGACACATATACAAAGTTTCGCTGATGTAATGAAGGCTGAAGGATTAAAAGAAACTTCTATCAGGATTTACCTCACTTTAATAAAAGTAATATTGAACTATGCCAGGAAAATGAATTATGTAACTTATTTAGTTCATCCTTTTGTCTTATTTAAAATGCCAATTAGTAATATCAGAGAACTAGATCTGTCCGTTGATGAATTAAAAAGAATACGTGATGTAAAATTATTCAAATCTGTGCATATCATGGCCCGGGATATATTTATGTTAACTTATTATTTAGGTGGTATTAATCTAAGAGACTTAATGGAGTATGATTTCACTAAAGGGAACTGTATGAGATATATAAGACATAAAACCCGTAATAGCAAAAAGAATGAAAATGAAATAGCTTTCACTATCCAGCCAGAAGCACAGGCAATTATTGATCGATATATTTCAGAAAATGGGAAATTAGTTTTTGGCAAGTATAAATCTTATGAAAAAGTATATAGTTTGGTCTTTAGACATATAGGGAAAGTGGCTGGTCTAGCAGGCATAAATAGAAAGGTTTCATATTATTCTGCAAGAAAAACATTTGCACAACATGGTTATGATATAGGTATCGAAATAGAAAAAATAGAATATTGTATTGGCCATAGCATGAAAAACAATCGTCCTATATTTAATTATATACGAATAATGCAGGAGCATGCCGATAAGGTTTTTAGAGAAATCTTCGATCAATTGCTTAAATAGCCAATTCTATTATTATATATGCATAAATGCTTTTTCATTTCATGTAAATGTTATTATTGTATTACCTTAAAAAGCAAGTATGCTTCGTGAGCCAAGTAAATGTACTTAAATGGCTAATGAAGTACACTTACTTTTTAAGGATATCTTTTAAGTTTATGCTAGGACATAAACTGCTTCATATAAATTGGAACGTAAAGCAAAATATTTCATAAAAACCAACTAAAAGAGATTTTTTTCAAACAGCAATAAGAGCTCTTTATATTCTCTATTATTGTATCATCTATATTACAAAATTCGATGAAATGGGCTTTTTTCGATACTTCTATACTTATATATCAAGTTAACTTTTGTTTAACTTAATAATTAAAGTATGAAAGACAGCAAAAAATCAAGTCTGTTGGGACATCGATTAAGATTTCGATGGCTTTTTCTCTTTAGTCTGTTTGCAGGTCCTCTGGCTCTTCCCCTAGGAGGACAGTCGGCAATAGCTGCAAACAATATTGCTCAACAACAAAAAGTATCAGTGACCGGTAAGGTTGTAGATAATTTAGGAGAACCTATTATTGGTGCCAATGTTGTTGTGCAAGGTCAGACAGTAGGTACTATAACCGACATTGATGGAGTTTTTAAACTGGATGTTCCTAAAGGAGCTAAGTTATTGATTTCATTCATTGGATATAGTTCTAAAACTGTGGAAGTAAAACAATCTAATATCGAAATTGTTTTGGAGGATGATTCTCAAATGTTAGGAGAAGTAGAGGTTGTAGCTTATGGTGTTCAGAAAAAGGTTTCTGTGACTGGAGCTATTTCCAGCGTAAAAGGTGAAGAATTGACAAAAACTCCAACAGGTCCATTTCTAATATGTTATCAGGGCAAATGGCAGGTTTGACTACCGTACAGTATTCCGGAGAACCGGGAAGTGATGCAGCGAATATTTTTGTCCGTGGTCAAGCTACATGGAATCAATCTGCTCCTCTTATTCAAGTAGACGGTGTGGAACGTAGCATGAATGATATTGATCCTAATGAAATAGAAAGCATTTCCATATTAAAAGATGCTTCTGCTACGGCTGTTTTTGGTGTACGAGGTGCAAATGGCGTTGTTTTAATTACGACTAAACGAGGTAAGGAAGGAAAGGCTAAGATTTCATTTACGACTTCCTCAAGTATTATTGCCCCGACCGAAAGTATTAAAATGGCTAATTCTTATCAATATGCCACTTTTTATAACCAAATAAACACTGGTGATGGTTTGAATCCTACGTTTTCGGATGAAATAATCCAGAAATTTAAAGATGGTTCAGATCCCGTTCGTTTTCCAAGTGTGGATTGGGTAGATTATTGCTTAAAAGATATGACCCTTCAAACACAGCATAATGTTAATATATCAGGTGGTACAGACCGTGTACGTTATTTTATTTCAGCAGGAGCTTATACACAAGGTGGTTTATTTAAAGAATTTGACTTGCCCTATAATCTGTCTTATCAATATAATCGTTTCAATTACCGCTCAAATCTAGATATTGACGTAACCAAAACGACAACATTATCAATGAATATTGCTGGTAATGTGAATAATGCTTCTAAACCTTATACTGGACAGGGTAGTGCCGGGATGTTAATAAACATGTATTATTCCACTCCGTTTTCTAGTCCGGGACTTGTCGATGGCAAACTGGTTAATGCAAGTACGGACTATCCGGATTTGAGAATGCCTTTTACTGGTGGTAGCGGCATGGGATACTATGGTGGAGGTTTTATGCGAACCAGTAATAACACCTTAAATGCTGATGTCCAATTAAAACAAAAACTGGATTTTATAACTAAAGGATTGTCATTCCATATTAAAGGATCATACAATAGTGGCTTTACATCTTATACACAGGCTAGTGCTAGTGTTGCAACTTATACTCCTGTATTACAGGAAGATGGTACGATTGCTTACAAGAAATATGGACAAAATTCTCAGTTGAAATATGAAGATAAGGATCCGGCTAAATCACGTGATTGGTATATGGAGGCAGCCTTAAACTATGCCCGGGAATTCGGTAATCATCATGTTTCAGCATTATTGTTATACAATCAGTCTAAGATATATTATCCTAGTGCATATTCTGATATTCCTCGTGGTATGGTTGGTATAGTGGGACGTGCAACTTATGATTGGAAAAACCGCTATATGGCAGAATTCAATATTGGATATAATGGTTCCGAGAATTATGCACCCGGCAAACGTTTTGGTACTTTTCCGGCCGGGTCTTTTGGTTGGATTGTTAGTGAGGAAAAATTCTGGAAACCTATAAAATCAGTAGTAAGTTTCTTGAAATTTCGTTATACAATCGGTCTAGTTGGTAATGATAGTTTTGACGGAAACAAGCAACGTTTCCTCTATATGTCTGATCCTTATGTAGTTAATAATTCTTCTTTAATTAACCGTGATGGTCATGGTTTTTTGTTTGGTATCAATAATTCCACAGTAAGTCCTGCAGCTTATGAAAATGGAAAGAATAACCAAGATATTACATGGGAAAAAGCGTTGAAAACCAATTTAGGTGTAGATGCTAATTTCCTTAATGATCGCTTACGCACTTCATTTGATTATTATCATGAAAAACGTACAGACATTATGTTGAGTGACGGTACGGCTCCTTCTGTATTAGGATTTACTCCTCCATTGGCTAATCTTGGGGAAATGAGAAGCTGGGGCTGGGAAATCACTTTAAAATGGAACGATCAAATAGGCGACAATTTTAGATATAACGTAGGATTGAATTTGATGTACAATCAAAATCGGGTGGTAGAGAGAAAAGAAGCTCCGCAGAATGAAGAATATATGTATCAAAAAGGACGTCGTCTTGGTTCACGCAGCCAATATAAATTCTTTGAATATTATAATTCGGAAACAACCCCTACTCATTACAAAGAAGTATATGGTACGGATATGCCAGAACAATTAGTCAGTGATTTAAAAAATGGTGATTGTGTATATGTCGATTTAAATAACGATGGTAAAATAGATTCTAACGATATGTCACGTCAATTTGGTTTCACAGATGATCCGGAATACATGGCCGGTCTTAATATGGGATTCAGCTGGAAGGGATTTGATGTTTCAATGCAATGGACTGCCGCATGGAATGTAAGCCGCAGTATATCAAGCGTATTCCGCCAACCTTTTACAGACCGTACAAACTCAGATCAAGGAGGTTTGTTGGAATATATGTTAGACCATACATGGACTCCAGAGAATCCGAATCCAAATGCGGAATATCCGCGTGCGACATTTATCAACGATACCAATAACTATGCGGAATCAACTTTGTGGGAGAAAGATGCTAAGTATCTTCGTTTGAAAAATCTGCAAATTGCTTATAATTCAATCTTCCGTTTATGAAAAAACTGAAACTGAATACTATGCAGTTAGCGTTAAGTGGATATAATTTATTGACCTTTACTCCATATTTTGGAGTGATCCGGAATCAAAGGCTAGCAATTCTCCCTCTTATCCGCTGACAAAAACATATTCATTGAGTTTGAAACTTGGTTTTTAATCTTAATAATGCAATCAAATGAAAAAATATAATAAATGGATTTTTAATGTTGCTTCAGGACTGGCTCTAACATCTGTCATCGCTACTTCATGTGTCGATGAAATCAAGTTCGGCAACTCTTTTTTGGAAAAGGCTCCAGGAGGATCGGTTACAAAAGATACCGTATTTAACAATGCTGAATATACCAGACAGTTTCTGACTAATCTTTATGGTATGCAATATTATGGGCTTCCTTATAAAAATGTAGCTAATCAGGAAAGTTCTAATAATTACGTGGGCAAACCGGAGGCATTGACAGATCTTTATATATATACTTATCCATCAGCGGTATCACCGGACCTTATTATCAAGGTACTCATACAGCTAATTATGGTAAACGTTCTGATAAATTTGATTATTTAAGGAATAATATCTGGGAAGCTGTACGTGGAGTATGGATGTTGATTGAGAATATTGATAATGTACCGGGGTTAGGGGAAGATGAAAAAGTTTCTATGGTGGCACAAGCGAAATGTATTCTTGCCTCCCGTTATTTTGATGTATTTCGTCATTATGGTGGCATTCCTTTAATTAAAGGTACATTCAGTGGGACAGATACAAGCTATGAAATGCCCCGTAACAGTGTGGAAGAAACAGTGAATTATATGGTACAATTGCTGGATGAAGCTGCTGCTGTACTTCCTTGGACTGTAGAAACACCTGCATCTGAATCCGGACGCTGGACTAGAGCAGCAGCTTTAGCTTATAAATGTCGTATTCTTCAATTTGCAGCCTCACCTTTATTTAATTCCGACCAGCCTTATTACCCGGGAGCGACAGGCAATCCTGCTATTTGGTATGGTGGTTATAAACCGGAACTATGGGATCGCTGTCTGGAAGCGTGTGAACAATTCTTTAATGAACTGGCTTCTAAAGGTGGATATAGTTTACAGCGGGCGAAAGGTACTCGTCCAGAAGATTATCGTTTGGCATATCGTGCAGGCTATGCTAATTTGGATAGCCCGGAAGTATTGATAAACACACGTGTAATTGATATTGATGCATTCAAATCAAGTCATTATAATTGGCACCAATGGGGAGATCCTCTTATGAGCATTCATCGTGGTTACAGTCCTACACAAGAATATATGGAAATGTTTCCTTGGAAAGATGGTATGCCGTTTGATTGGGATAAGACTAAAAGTGAAGGAAAACTGGATGAAATGTTTTTGAAAGGAACGGGCACAGCCAGTGACGGACTAATAAATATAGAATTGACCCGTGACCCGCGTATGTATGAAGAAATCATTGTAAATGGCCAGCAAGAATCTTTGGATTGGACTACAGGAAATATGTCGGGGTATTGCTTTGAATCGTGGTTGGGCGGAAAGAGTGCCGGCAATGGTCCTACCAGTCAAACAGGTTCATTCGCTACGGGATATGCACCATCAAATTCTTAATGGGAAACGATATGTTGCGTAGATATGTACATTGGCCTTGTATCCGTATAGCTGAACTGCATTTAATTTATGCGGAAGCATTGTGTCAAAGTTCACGAGGCAGTATGGATAAAGCTATAGCTCAAGTAGATATTGTACGCGCACGTGTAGGAATGAAAGGATTGGCAGAATGTAATCCAGATAAAAATTTACAAAGTAATAAAGATGCTTTTATTGAAGAACTTCTTCGTGAACGTGCTTGCGAACTAGGTATGGAAGATGCACGCTTCTTTGACTTGATTCGCTATAAACGAGCAGATGTATTTGAAAAGCAATTGCATGGACTTTTCATTTATCGTTTAGATGACAACGGAGTACGAAGAGATTTGCCTTGGCGTGGAAACGATGAAGGGAAGATGGCTTATCCAACCCATTTTGAATATGAAAAATTTGAATTGAATAACCCTACTCGTTATTGGTGGACAAATGGATTTGACCCTAAATGGTATCTTTCTCCATTTCCGTCAACAGAAGTTAATAAAGGATACGGGCTTGTTCAAAATCCCGGATGGTAATAACTAATGAATACTTCAATTACAATTTGAATTAATTATTATGAGAAAAAATAGATTAATTATTCCGGCACTCCTTACTTTTTTGAGTATGCAGGGGTATGCACAGGAACTCAATGATAGTATAACTTCCGGTAAACCGGCAAAATATTCCGATGAAGTTGTAGAAATCGGATATCATAAAGCTCAACGTCTGGAAGAATCTACCTCATCAATCTCTACCGTATATAATGAAGATTTCAATAAGCGTAGTGCTAAAAATATAGCTAATTCGCTTTTTGGATATGGTACAGGCTTGACTACTTTACAAGGTAGCGGACGATATGCAGATGCTGAACCTACATTTTTTATTCGTGGTCTACAAAGTTTATCTACCAATAATCCGTTGATATTGGTGGATGGTATTGAACGTGATATTACAGATGTTACTCCTGAAGAGGTAGAAACTGTCACTATATTGAAAGATGCTGCTGCAGTAGCTATTTACGGACATAAAGGTATTAATGGTGTAGTTAATATCACTACCAAACGTGGTATTTATAATACACGTGAAATCAAGTTTACTTATGATCATGGTTTCGGTTGGCAGGCACGCAAACCCAAGTTTGTAGACAGTTATTCTTATGCAAATGCCATGAATGAAGCATTGGTAAATGACGGGTTAACAACACGTTATACACAAGATGAGCTGAACGCATTTCGTAGTGGTCAATATCCATATCTTTATGCTAATGTGGATTGGCTTGGAGAAACTTATCGTGATATGGATGCCACCAATATATATAATATAAGTTTCCGAGGTGGGGCAAGCAAATTCCGTTATTATGCCATGGCTAACTTGACTACTAATAAAGGATTTATTGCCAATCCTTATATGAATGATGGATATTCTACACAGGACCAATACTCCAGAGCCAATTTACGTACTAATCTGGATATTGATCTAACAGAAAAAACAAAATTGAAATTAAATGTATTAGGTATCCTGTCAGAAACTAGGACTCCGGGAGCGGACGATCAGGGAGGTGCTAATTTATGGGATATGATTTATACTTTACCTTCCGCTGCTTTTCCCGCTCGTTTGGAAAATGGTACATGGGGAGGTAGTGCGACTTGGGCTGGAACCAAAAATCCTTTAGCTGTATCACAAGCGGCGGCTTACACAAAGTTCCACGAACGTACATTGTTCGCTGATATGACTCTTACCCAAGATTTATCATCTATAACCCCAGGACTAGGAGCAAGCGGTATGTTATCTTATGATAACTATGCCCAATATTGGGAAAATCATTCTAAAACTTTTGTTTATGGTAGTAATTCGGTAACTGCATGGGAAAATGGCGTACCCTCAAGTACGACTTATTATACTGATGGTAAAGAAAGTGCGATGAGTAGTGATGCTAAATGTATTGCATTTACACGGGTATTCAATTTTGCAGCAACTTTATTTTATGACAAACAAATAAATAAAGACAATAAGATTTATAGTCAATTAAAATGGGACTATGAATACCGTAATACCAAAGGGACTGATCAGACTTGGTATCGTCAGAATGCCTCTTTCTATACTCATTATGGATACAAAGATAAATATTTTGCTGATTTGAGTGTAGTTGCTTCAGCGTCTAATAAATTGGCACCAGGACATCAATGGTCTATATCTCCCACTGTTGGTTTAGCTTGGGTCATGTCAAAAGAAAATTTCATAAAAGATATTTCTTGGATTAATTTTATAAAACTGCGAGCTTCGTTTGGCGTCATTAATACCGACCGTCTTCCGTTGGATGATGACAACGAGGTTACTAACTATTGGGAACAAACATATGGTGGCGGTGGTTATTATCCATTTGACACAAATTATTCTGTAGGAACGCAAAGTTGGTCATTAGGTCGTCTGGCTTCTTTGAATTCTACTCATGAAAAAGCATATAAATATAATTTCGGTTTAGATGCCAGTATGTTCAATGGGTTGGATGTATCTTTTGATGCTTATTATGAAAGACGTTCAGATATTTGGGTGTCTTCAAGCGGCCATTATTCAAGTGTCTTAGGATTTACTGCTCCTTATGAAAATGGTGGCATTGTAGATAGTTGGGGAGTTGAAATTGGTGCTAATTACCACAAAAAAAATTGCTGACATTACTTTAAATATAGGAGCTAATTTTGCTTTAGCCAAAAATGAGATTATCGAGCAAATGGAAGAACCGCGTATGTATGACAATCTTATAACTACAGGTAACCCTCTGAAGCAAACTTATGGTATGGAAGTTATCGGATATTTTAAAGATCAAGCTGACATTGAGAATAGTCCTAAGCAGTCATTTGGTGATGTAAAACCTGGTGATATAAAATATAAGGATGTCAATGGTGACAATATCATTGATGCGAATGATAAAGTTGCTATAGGGTATAGTACGACTGCTCCTGAAATTTACTATTCATTCAATTTGGGCGCGGAATGGAAAGGATTAGGCTTTGATGCCATGTTCCAAGGAACAGGAAGATATTCTGCTGTATTAAATACGAAGAGTTTATACTGGCCATTAATAAATAATACAACGATTTCACAGGAATATTATGATAACCGGTGGACTCCGGAAAATCAAGACGCTAAATATCCTCGTTTGAGCTCTCAAAGTAATGAGAACAATTATCAGACCAATACCTTGTGGTTGGCAGACCGCTCATTTTTGAAACTTCGTTCAATAGAGTTGTATTACAAGTTTCCACAAACATGGGTGAAAAAAGCAAAATATTAAGCAATGCAAAGATTTATGTGAGAGGTATTGACCTTTTGTGTTTGATAAGATTAATATTGCCGATCCCGAAGTTTATGGAGCGACTTATCCTTTAACTCGTAGTGTAGTGGCTGGATTAACTATCGGCTTTTAATTGTTGAACTTAAATTAAAAACATGATTATGAAAATCAAAAAATAGTGAGCGGAATGGCATGTATGGTAACTTTGGCTGCATGTAACCTGGATTATCACGAATATGCCAATTACGGAAAAGACTATATAGATGAAAGTTATGAAAATGTAATTGGTATGATTACCAATGTTTATTCCATATTAGACTATGACTTTGGTCAAACATATAAAGGTGGAATGCTGGCATCCGCTTGTGATGAAGCTGAATATGCCTATACAAACAATGATATATGTGATTTTGTAAACGGATCTTGGAGTCCGGCTAATCCAATGTCTAATATCTGGACTAGCAGCTATAAAGCAATTCAGATATGTAATCAGTATCTGGCTGAATTTCAAGGATTGACATTTGATGAATTAAAATTAAATGATGACTATCGTGCACAAATGTTCCGTTATACCAACAGTTTCAAGGAAGCTCGTTTTTTGCGTGCATATTTTTACTTTAATTTAGTACGTGCTTATGGGGATGTTCCATATTTTACAGAAATGGTAACTACGGATCAAGTAAACAGTCTAACACGCACCCCTGCACAGGAAATTTTTAATGCCATTATAGCAGAATGTGACAAATTATCTACTGAATTACCTGCAGACTACACAAAACTTGGACTGGACGGAATTGCCCCAGCAGAGAACGGTCGTGTTACTTGTTATGCGGCTTTGGCATTAAAAGCACGTGCTGCTTTATATGCTGCCAGTCCATTGTTTAATCCGGAAAATAACAAAGATTTGTGGCGCAGAGCAGCTGAAGCTAATAAAGAAGTGATTGAAACTTGTACGGCTAACGGTTTTAAATTAAGTAAGTACTCAGAATTGTGGGGACCTAACAACTGGTCAAATAATGAAATGATTTTTGTTCGTCGATATAATGGTAACATCAGCACATTGGAAGAATATAATTTTCCAATGGGAGTACCAGGTGGAAATTCCGGTAATTGTCCAACACAAAATATGGTTGATGCCTATGAAATGAAAGCTACTGGAAAAATGTGGAATGAAACAGGAAGTGGTTATGACGCTTCTAATCCATATGTCGGACGTGATCCACGCTTCGATATGACTATTGTGAAGAATGGCGATACAAAATGGCCATCAAAGAATACCAATCCTATTGAAACTTTTTATGGAGGTTTGAATGCTGAACCTCTTTCAGGTGCAACTCCTACCGGATATTATTTGAAAAAATATTTGGATTCAGCCATTGATCTGAGTGCCAATAGTACTACAAAAACCAGCCGCCATTCATGGATCACTTATCGTTTAGGAGAATTTTACTTAAACTATGCAGAAGCCATATTCCAATATACGGGTTCTGCTGATAATGCTGGCGAATTCGGGATGACAGCTTGTGAAGCGGTAAATATCATACGTAATCGTACTGATGTCAAAATGCCGGAATTTCCAACAGGTTTGTCGGCAGATGCTTTTTGGAATAAATATCAGAATGAGCGCATGGTAGAATTGGCTTTTGAGGGACATCGTTTTTATGATCTGAGAAGATGGAAAGACGGTGATAAATTAAAGAGCATCATAGAAATGAAACTTACAAAAAATGAGGATGGTACTATCACTTATAAACGAAACGTTGTCAATCGTGTTTGGAATGATAAAATGTATCTCTTCCCAATTCCACAATCGGAACGTATGAAAAATCCTAATTTGTCTCAAAACGCAGGATGGTAATAGAATAAATATACAATAAGAGGATGCATCAATATGTATAAAGCATCCTCTTTTACCTTTAAATTATAATTTATAAAAATGACATGAAACAATCTAGATTTTATATTCTCTTTTTCTTTGTAGTTTTTGTAGTTTGTATCGGGCTATTTTGCTCATGTCTCAGTAATGACGATGATGCGCAATGGTCTAAATTTAATGGTGTATATGTTACGGTTAGTGGAGACAATATTCGTGGCTACAAGTTATACACGGATTTTGGTGCAATTTTAGTTCCAACAGAAGAAAGTCTTAATCGTATACCTTGGTTAAAAGAAGTACAACGTGCCATAGTTAGTTTTAATCTATTGGAGGAAAATGAAAATATAACTCAATTGGAGGATGGAAAACTTATGATATTATATTAAACAGTACGAATGGAATGAGCCAACAGATTCCTACTTTTACAGTTCATGTTGACACTTTAAGTGAAGAGTATCAAATATCCGGCCAAGACTCTATCCATCTAAAAAATAAGAGTATTTATTCATTAGATAAAACGGCCGGAGCATTCTATATAAAAAATGGTTATATGAATATTGTTCCAACTTTTGAGTATGATTTATATAAGCCAGTTTTCTTTTTATTATACTATGATGGCGAAAAAGATATAGATATTTCTAATAATAAGTTGAATCTAAATTTGTATTTTAATAATAGTATACAAAGTAGTAATAACTCAATTTCTTCGTTTATAAGTCTTGAAATGCCTGGAGAAATTTATTATAAATTTCAAGATAAAGGCATGAATGATGACGATCTTATCGATGTATATTTGAATTCTGAAACCGTTTCCGGTCAAGAACAAATACATTGTAAAATGGCTTTAAAAGATTTTATGCTTCCTTAAAACATTGGATTCTTCATTGCATTTGCAGAAATTTTACCGATAAAAACGATAAAGGCTTAGCCAATCAAGAAAAATATTATACAAAACTAGGGAAATGAAATACTGATATATGGATCTTTCAATTAAAAGCAATTTGAGAAATCCATATATTAGTATTTTTTTAAAGTCACATCTTTTTTATAAGGTTAATAGTCTCTGGTCTGAAGTTCTTGGTATAATTATTATTTATGATGTAGGCACCATTCATCTAATAAAGGCCATTATTGGGATAATACAGGAACTTATAGGTTTCATTATTATTAAAAAGTACATATGGGAATATGTCAAGACGTTCAGTCAATAACATGGTAATACGGAAAATATTCTTCTTTTTTTATTATAGATTTATACACTCTTTAAATTTCCAATAAGCATCAAGCATCTGTTGATTAAGTATACAAATCTGATGATTGAGTTTTAGTTCTCAATCATGTCGAATCATAGTTTGGACCAAAATTCTTCCTGTTTTTATAAAGGATATTCTATTTTAAAAGAAGAACTATAGTAAAGAGTCATCATAAAGTTTTTAGTTTTTTATTTCCGCTGTCATTTTGTATATTCATACTTGAAAAATAAAAATATTTTTAAGGGTCGCATTCCCGTCTTTCCTATGCTTTAAAGTTATTAAAAAAAATCGATGTAATGTCAAACTATCGTCAATCATCTGTTATAGATGATTTTAAATCCATAGCAAGTTTTTATCAAAGAAGTAAGTAGTATATATTGTTTATATGAATGATATTAATTAGATAAGTCACGATATTGAATACAACAAAAAGGAAATAAAATATGCTATTAATAATAATAGTATGAGAATATTAATTTATATATACTTGATTAATAAGAATATAGATTGAGAATATGTGTGATTAAAAAGAAAACATAGATTTAATTTTTATTCAATATATGAGTCGTTGAAAAATATAACTCACTGTTTATCAATATAATAATCCTATAAAAAAACTGCTTTCTAACTTTTGTTTAACTTAATAATTAAAGTATGAAAGACAGAAAGAATTCAAGTCTGTTGGGTCGCCTGGACAAGTTCCAGCGGCTGTTCTTCGTTGCTTTGTTATCCGTATTGGCTGTAGGGGCCTTTGCACAGAGCAAAACCGTTTCGGGTACTGTCCTTGACAAGACAGGTGAGTCTGTAATCGGTGCCAGTGTGGTGGTGAAAGGTACTACCAATGGTACAATTACTGACTTTGATGGTAAGTTCACACTTCAAAATGTTCCTGATAATGGAACTATCCAAGTAAGTTTCGTGGGATACAAGACCGTAGATATCCAGGTGAAAGGACAATCTACCGTTAAGGTAATCTTGGAGGAGGATACTGAAACACTGGATGAGGTTGTGGTAGTAGGTTATGGTGTTCAGAAAAAAAGTGATGTGACTGGTGCTATGGCACGTGTTGGTTCTGAAGAATTGAATACAAGACCTGTGAACAATGCTTTTGAAGCCTTACAAGGCAAAGCTGCCGGTGTAGATATCACCTCAAGTGAACGTCCGGGTACTGTAGGATCAATCCGTATTCGTGGTAACCGATCTATCAGCGCATCATCAGACCCTCTGTATGTAGTAGATGGAGTTCCTTTGAGTGCTGGAGGAATTGAAACGATCAATCCGCGTGACATAGAATCCATTGATATCTTAAAGGATGCCTCTTCTACAGCTATTTACGGTTCTCGTGGTGCCAATGGTGTCATATTGATAACTACCAAACGCGGTAAAGCGGGTAGACTCGCTTTAAACTACTCAGGTTCTGTCACATTAGAAAACCTAAAAGACAAATCACCTGCCATGAGTGCAAGCGATTATATTACCTGGCGCCGTTGGGCTTATTATAACTCAGATCCGGTAAACAATCCTCGCGGTGACCAACCTAACTACGATAAAGACCAAATTTATTTCGCAGCATCAGGTGATCCCGCAGCTTTGGCAAATGTAAATAAAGGTTGGAGTAACGGTACTTGGGATGGAAGTAAAGTAACAGATACCGACTGGGCAGACATAGTGACCCAAACAGGTATCACTCATGAACACACCATCAGTGGTAGTGGCGGTAACGAAACTGCGCAAGCTTTCTTCTCTGTTGGTTACCTGAATAATCAAGGAACTCAGAAAGGACAGGAATATGAACGTTATAATTTTTCAATGTCTGTCGATTTACAAGTAAAACCTTGGTTTAAAATGGGCGGATCTATCAACGGTTCATGGGCGGTTCAAGACTATGGTTATTCCCGTACCGGACAATCTTCAGGCTCGGGCCCTGTTGATATATATAGCGCGGCAAAAGCTATTCCACGCTTTGGTGTTCCTTATGATGAAGAAGGAAATATCATTACCAACCCCTGTGGCTCCACCACCAATGTTTATACTGTAATTGACGAATGGAATAAGTCAACCGATAACCGCCAAACTTTCCGTGCACTAGGCAGCTTTTACGGACAATTTGATTTTGGGAAAATATGGGCACCTCTAGAGGGACTAAGCTATAAAATCTCTTTCGGTCCTGATTTCCGCCACTATCGTCAAGGTATTTTTATCAGCAAAGACTCTGCCGTGAAAATGGGCTCAAAAAACTATGCTAAATATGCAACAGATCGTTACTTGTCATGGACACTGGATAATCAGATCAACTATAACAAGACATTCGGCAAACATAACTTAGGCGTAACCTTATTGCAATCAGCTTCCAAATATAATAAAGAAAGTGGTTCCGAAAGTGCTAACGCCATCCCTAATGAAAATTTTGAATGGTACAACATGGGCAGTGTAGATATTACTGATGCAGCAACTTATGGTGCTGGTATGAGTACTGGTATGTCTGAGAATCAGCTGGCATCGTACATGGCACGTGTAAACTACGCATACAACGACCGTTATTTATTGACTGTATCCGGACGTTATGACGGTTCTTCCGTATTAGCAGACGGGCACAAATGGAGTTTCTTCCCTTCTGCCGCCTTGGCTGGCGCATTGACCAAGAAGACTTCATGAAAGATATTTCTTGGATAAACCAGTTAAAACTTCGTTTCGGTTTGGGAACAACTGGTAACTCAGCTGTAAGTGCATATTCTACATTAGGTAACATCCAGTCATTCTATGTACCTTTTGGCTCTACTCTGACCCCTGCTTATGCTACTAATGAACCTTATTACACTTCTTCTCAAGTAAAAATGGCAAATAAAAATTTAGGTTGGGAAAAGACAACACAATATAACTATGGTATAGATTTCAGTTTCTTGAATGGACGTATCAGCGGTTCAATGGATATTTATCACTCTAACACCAATGACTTATTATTAAGCATGACTATTCCAACCTTAACTGGCTTTAATTCTACTTATGCCAATGTAGGTAAAACAAAAAACTTCGGTGTTGACTTATCTTTGAACCTGGTTCCCATACAAACTAAAGACTTTGAATGGAGTTCCACTATCAATGCAGCCTATCAAAAAGATGAAATCTTAGAACTTGCTAACGGTAAGCAGGATGACATTTCCAATGCCTGGTTCATTGGTGAGTCAATCAATGTTTACTATGGTATTGCCAACGATGGTCTGTGGCAGGAAAGCGATGCGGCAGAGATGGCTAAATTTAATGCTAATGGACATAAATTTGAAGCAGGCATGGTGAAACCTGTTGATCAGGATGGCAACTATATTATTGACAGTAATGACCGTATTATTCTTGGCAATAAAAATCCTAAATGGGTGCTGGGATGGAGCAATACATTCAACTATAAAGGTCTTGAACTAGGTATCGAGCTGAACGGACGATTTGGTTATATAGTTGATACGGGTGGTGAAGGCCAAAACGGTATGTATAACCAACGTGAAATAAACTATTGGACTCCAGACAATACTGGTGCTGATTATCAAAAACCAATTTACAGTACAGCGGGTGGTGATGCTTATTCAAGTCTGCTAGGCTTTAAAGACGCTTCATTCATCAAGATCCGTAACATTTCTCTGGGTTATAACTTTAATTCCAAAGCATTAAAGAACATCGGAATCAGTTCTCTTAAATTATATGCACAAGCTAAGAATATAGGCAACCTCTATTCTTCAGTAGATTTTATGGATTTGGACTTAGGCACTACTTATTACAATAGAGGCTTTACTTTCGGTTTACAAGTTGGTTTCTAATTTGATAATAACACATTAAACTGTTTTTAAAATGAAAAATTTAAAATATACATTATTCACAGCCGCCCTGTCTGTCGCAATGACTGCTAGTTTCAGTTCTTGTAGCGATAGTTTCCTAGATGAAAAAAACAAGTCATCCTATACCACTGACTATTTCAAAACGTCACAGGGCATTCAAGATCTGGCTACCGCACTGTACGGTAACATCCGTTGGCATTTCGGTTATGAATGGGCGTATGGTATTACCCTTTACGGCACCGATGAATTTACAAACGGCTCTGACCTGACTGCAGAACCATGGAACACTTATGACAGCCGTCTGAACCCGTTGGACTGTACAACGGCGAACGGTGCCGCCAACAACAACTGTCCGGGTGTATCGGCTCTTTGGGATCAGATGTATTACGGCATCGCCTCTGCAAATCAAGTTATCGCATCAGCTGACTATGTTACTGATGCGGAAGTCCGTGAAAAATGCCTAGGGGAAGCTTATTTCCTACGTGGATATAACTACTATCGTCTTTTCGCACAATATGGTGGTGTGGTTCTGCAAACCCAAGTTACTGAAGGTGTGGTCAGAACCTTTACTCGCGCTTCTGCAGAAGAAACATTAAACCAAGTGATTGATGACTTGCAGAACGCTTACGACAAACTGCCTACAGATAGATGGCGTGGTACAGGTACATGGACTAAATACACAGCAGCACACTTCCTGGCAAAAGCTTTGCTGTACCGTCAGTCTGAACGTTGCAGCGACTGGAACTCAAGTTATCCTGCTGATGCTGATTTGAAAAAAGCGATTACATTATGTGATGAAGTCATCTCAAAATGTCCGTTAGAAAGTGATTATAATAACCTTTACGCCAAATGGACTGGTATAGACTGCAAAGCCGAAGAATCTAATGAAATATTAATGTCATGCCAACACACTTCTTCGGCAACCGGACGTTTCGGAAACCGTACTTATAATTACTTCAACCCACAATTCTCCAACTTCTCCGGTGGTTGGACACAACGTGGTCAATATATCGGTGGTATGGACTTCCAACGTTGCCGCCCTACAGAATACGCTTATGCTATCTTCGACAATGTGAATGACTCACGTATGTGGAAAACATTCAAAACTGTCTACGGATTGAATAATATTGCATCGAAAGCAGATGATGTAGTGGCTACAAACGGTATTACAGCCGATCAGGTTCCAACACTAGGCGACCAAGGCATCATCTTTATTCTTAATAAAAAAGTGACAACCGTTTTAAAGACGCCACAAACTCCGATTATGGAACAGTAGGTCGTGGTGGTATAGCCCACTCCTTTGTAAACCCCGAAACAAATAAATGGGTGCCGAATGTATTCCCTATATATGCCGGTGGTCAATATGTATTGAACACCTATGGTGTTAGCGGAAATCCAGCACAGTCCAATGTATTCTGTGGTATCAATAAGACTGACGACGGATCGCGTACAGCAGAGAAAGGTGACGCACATCGTGATGTCATTATGGCCCGTACAGGCGAAACTTATCTGATAAAAGCGGAAGCTCAAGTACGTTCCGGTAACTTCCAGGATGCTATCTCTACCATCAACCAGCTCCGTGCACGTGCCGAATGGAAAAATGGTGAAGACCGCGAATACTACACCGATGGTTCTATGGCTTTCTTGAAAAGCGCAGGCGGTGACGAAGATAATTCAACCGCACTAAGCACTTTAGGCAAATGCAAAGATGCCAATGGTACCAAGATCAATAACACAGAGGCATTCAAGGCTTCTTTCCTTCAAAAGAACACTTACTATCTTTCAACTGGTATAGAACGCACAACAGATGCTTCCAGTCTGCAAATTTCAAGTTATTCATCATTACCAGCCGAGGATGAAGCTATTCTATCAGCTATGGGCGTAAATGGGGACAAAGACCGTTTGATCAATTTCATTTTAAACGAACGTACCGTGAATGCTTAGGTGAATGGAACCGATGGGAAGAATTGAGCCGTACCAAGACTTTGGTTCAACGTGCTAAATTATTCAATCCGGAAGCAGCTGCCAATATAGCAGACAAACATTTGCTTCGTCCTATTCCACAAACATTCTTAGACCAACTTCAACATGAAGACGGTACGAATTTAAGTGATGAAGAAAAAGCCGCAATGCAAAATCCTGGCTATTAACAGACTAGATTTTTGCAGTCAATAATTAATAAAGGGGAGTGCCGAATTCAGCACTCCCCTATTTCCACACCATAAATACTTATTTTATAATGAAAAAAATCGGTCGGTTATATGCTTCACTACACTATTCTTGTTAATAGCGGGATGCAAACAACAAAAAACTATACGCTATGAACTTGTAGATGGCAATCCACAAATAGATTACATAGATTTCCTGAACGACACGCTATGCCGATTTGTCGCACCAGGACCATTGGTTCTAACAAGCCACTACACAAAAAAAGGAGATATTTATATAATACAAATCAACGATATAGTAAGCGCACGGCTATATAAAACAGAAGAAGGAAAGCTACGAGGTGAGGCTCCTTTTTTTGAAGGAATATGGATTATAAAAGAAAAGTGATATCAACAAGTTCTGTACAGTTCATTTACTCATTTCTTTTCATATAAAGAATCTATCTGTCAGTCCCCCCCAATCAATAACTAAAATCCAATACAAATCCAACACGACGAATAAAGATTGTTATCCGTATATGAAAAAAGAACAGAAAGAAGATGAACAATATTCCATGTAAATGAATAAAATTCCATAGGTAAGACACCTTCTTCGTCTATATTTGCATAAATCAAAAATCAAAGATACTATGGAACTATTACCAGCAATCAGAAAAAGCATAATTGCATTCGCTCTGTTACCCGCACTTCTATATGCAGGTATCCCTCCCACCCTACAAAGCGATGCCTCACAAAGAATGACCAAAGATATCATGGACCGCGCTTACATCACCCCCAAACGTATTGTTACCAAATATGCAGGATGTAAGAATAATCTAATAAAAAACGAACACTATTTGTTAGAGCGTGGAAACGGCCAATCGGAAATGAACAGAAAAAAATGTTGCATAATGACCTCTACTGAAACAGAGAAGGCATCCTTATTACTGGATTTCGGCAGTGAACTGCATGGAGGATTAAAGCTCATCATGGGCAGTTCCAACCGTAGGGAGCCTTCTTTGGTAAGAATACGTTTCGGAGAATCTGTTGGAGAAGCCAACAGTACCACTTCAAATTCCGAATGGAAAGTGGGATTTTCAACAGACGATCATGCCAAACGTGATATCATCATGGAAATTCCCCGTGACGGCATGATTGAAATAGGTAATACCGGTTTCCGCTTTGTCCGCCTCGACTTGCTGCAAAACAACGCCACTATCTCTTTAAAAGAAATTTCAGCTATCCTGCGCTACCGTGATATTCCTTATCTGGGATCTTTTGAATGCAACGACCAACGTTTAAACAAAATATGGATTACCGGAGCCTATACTGTCCACTTGAATATGCAGGAGTTTTTATGGGATGGCATCAAACGTGACCGGGTAGTCTGGCTGGGCGATATGCATCCTGAATTAATGGCTGTCAGCCGTGTTTTCGGATACAATGAGGTAATTCCCAACAGTCTGGACCTGGCCTGCAAACAATTTCCGTTACCCAATTGGATGAATGGCATGAGTGCATACAGCCTATGGTATCTGATCAACCAATATGAATGGTATCACCAGACTGGTGATATTGATTTTTTAAAGAAACATTCCGACTATATCAGCGGATTAATCCATCTGATAAATGAGAAAGTGGATGATGCGGGAAATGAAACGTTAGCACCTGCCCGCTTTTTGGACTGGCCATCCAGCGGAAATAAAGCCGGAGTTGAGGCAGGCTATCGCGCACTGATCGTATGGGCTATGCAAGATGCACATCAATTGTCTTTAAAACTTGGTAACACTTCTGATGCTCAATTATGTCTGGACATTATCAACCGGATGAAAAAAAGATATTACCTCACAACAATCTGAAACAGGCAGCTTCATTAATGGCCATCGCTGGATTGATGGATCCCCAACAGGCTTGCGATGAAGTTGTCTCTGTAGGTGGTGGAAAAGGTTTTTCCACTTTTTACGGGTATTATATGCTGGAAACATTAGCCAAAGCAGGTGAGTATGAGAAAGCAATAGATATCATTAACACTTTCTGGGGGGCCATGCTGGATTTGGGAGCAACCACGTTTTGGGAAGATTTCAATCTGGACTGGATTCCTAATGCCGCTCCTATAGACGAACCTGTTCCAGCCGGAAAAAAAGACATACATGGCGATTTCGGCGCCTATTGCTATCCCGGATTCCGTCACAGCCTTTGCCACGGGTGGTCCTCAGGACCTACCACATGGCTGTCAGATCATGTATTAGGTATAAAAATCGTGAACGTGGAACGCAAGCAGATCAGTATTGAGCCACACCTAGGTAAATTAGAATGGGCTAAAGGCACTTATCCCACCCCTTGGGGCGTGATAGAAGTCAGCCACGAGAAGAAAGCCGATGGTAAAATCGCAACCAAAGTGAAACTTCCGAAAGGTGTAAAACAAATTTAATTATAAGAAATCGTTATCAAACTTCTATAAAAACTGGATCTTATGAAAAACATAATGATATGGATTATGCTCCTCTTGAGTATAACTTATACTGACGCCCAAAATGGGAAGTCTCCTAGAAAAGACTATGCCAAATTAGCTAATTATGATGAAAGTAAGGTTCCGCAATATACCTTACCTTCCGTATTAATGTGTCACGACGGAGAAATGGTTCAGACCAAGGAACAATGGGAGCAAAAACGCCGCCCCGAAATTTTAAACCTGTTCACGACTTACATGTTTGGCAAAGCACCTGTATTAAAACACAAACTGCCTTGTACAGTCAGTCGGATCAATGAAAAAGCTCTGAACGGATGTGCCACCCGGAAAGAAATAACCATCCAATTAACAGACGATCCACAGGTCCCCACATTGACTTGCAACTGTATCTTCCTAATCATGTATCAGGAAAAATTCCGGTTTTTCTAGGTATCAGCTTCATGCCCAATTACACGATATATGATGATCCCGATTTATCTGTCCCCGAAATAACAGATGAAAAAATGAAGAAAAGATCTTTCAGGGGATCAATGGACAAATCCTGGCAGCTTGATAAAATTTTGGAACACGGATATGGTCTGGCCACTTTCTGTTATAATGATGTGGATCCCGATTTTGACGATGACTTCCAAAATGGTGTGCATCCTTATTATTATGAGAAAGGGCAGAATTTCCCAGATCCGGATCAATGGGGTTCCATTGCAGCTTGGGCATGGGGCATGAGCCGTGCCATGGATTATCTGGAAACAGACAAAAAAGTGGATGCCAAAAAAATCGCCGTGATAGGTCATTCTCGTCTTGGCAAAACCGCTGTCTGGGCCGGAGCCTCCGATCCGCGTTTTGCTTTAGTCATATCCGGGAATTCAGGATGTTGTGGAGTTGCCATCTCACGTCGTTGTTTTGGTGAGACTGTAGAAGCCATGAATGTACGTTTTCCTCATTGGTTCTGCGGTAATTATAAACAATTTAACGACCGGGAAAAATACTTGCCTTTCGACCAGCACGAACTCGTTGCCCTGATTGCTCCAAGACCTATATATATCGCCAGTGCAGAAGAAGACAACTGGTCCGACCAAAAAGGTGAATTTCTAGGAGGTAAAGGAGCTGAACCTGTATATGCCCTCTATGGCTTAAACGGAATAGGTTGTGAAGAAATGCCTCCTGTGGATACACCTTACATGAATGGCTCTATCGCATACCACAATCGCAAAGGGCCTCACGCTATTCTTCCATACGATTGGGAACAATTTCTTCGTTTTGCTGACAAATATTTTAAAAACAAATAATTAATATATAAATCAATGATGAAAAACAAGAACCTACTTATAGGATTATGCTCGGTACTGCTGTTGCTTAGCATATCAATAAACATGACAGCTCAGGACTCGCGTGAACGTACATATTATTATGAAATACTAGAACCACGCCATGAGCCCAAACCGAAAATCAAAGGTTTTGCAACAGAAAGAGTAAAAGAGAACTTAGACAGAGGGTTAACGGCCACCCCATCTGTAGACGGGAAAGGTATCTACCTCAGTTGGAGGCTATGGGAACAAGATAAAACAGACACTCCCTTCCACCTCTACCGTTCTGCAAACGGCAAGACACAGCGCCTATCAAAAAATCCAATTAAAAACACCTGTGACTTTGTTGACCAAACTCCCGTTGCCGGAAAAGCAACCTATTGGATCTGTGCATTAGATAAAAAGAAAAAAGTGATTAACACATCTTCCAAATTGGATGTGGACTGTTCTTTATTGAAAAACTATCAATCCATTAAATTGAACCGTAATATAAAAGCAGGCAAAATAGCCGTTGCTGATTTGAACGGGGATGGTATTTACGATTATATCATTCGTACCCCAGAAAAAATGTGGATCCCGGAATGCCCGGTACTCTGGATGGTTCAACTTACCAAATTGAGGCTTATTTAAGTGACGGCACTTTTTATGGTCTAAAGATTTAGGACAAGGTATTGAGCCCGGTGTTTGGTACTCCCCTTTCATCGCATACGACTTCAATGGAGATGGCAAAGCAGAAATTGCCTTAAAAACAGCTCCGGAAACGACCAAACGAAATGAAAAAGGACGGGTAGACTCCGGTGAAGAATATCTAAGTGTATGGGATGGAATGACCGGAAAAGAAATTGCCCGCGTGGACTGGCTGAACGGAATGACAGGTATGGAAATCTGGTCCGGCAAAACCGTAACCAAATAGGAATGGCCTATCTGGACGGCAAGACTCCTTATATATTGGCATGTCGTGCACTTACAAACTGATGACTGTAGATGCATGGCAACTGAAAGATAACAAACTGGAACGTGCATGGCGATGGGACGGTGATGAAGAAAATCCCGTAGTAAGAAGCATGGGTTCCCATAATATGGTATGTGGTGATGTGGATGGAGATGGAAAAGATGAAATTCTATTAGGCTCATGCATGCTTGATGATAACGGGACTTTACTATGGTCTACCGGATTAGGACACCCTGATAAAATCTATCTGACTGATATCGACCCGGATCGTCCGGGTATGGAAGTGTTCCTTTGTCTGGAACCTTGGCACGAGAACGGACGTGGCGTTTGTGTTGTGGATGCCAGAACAGGACAACCGGTATGGAATATCGGTCATAAGACATTCCATGTAGGCGATGGGATGGTTGCTGATTTTGATCCGGTCCATAAAGGTCTGGAATGTTTTGCCAGCGAAGACCGTAAAGGAGGCAGCACAGACAAATATCTACTTTCGGCTGACGGTAAACCCTTAGGTAAAAATGAGGAAGTGCCCTCCTGCCGTAATTGGGTCTGGTGGGACGGTGACTTATTGCGTGAAACATTTAAAGGAGATGATAACCGATGGGGGGCAAGTTCCTCTTCAAACGGTCGTTCACTAAGTATTGTAAAATGGAAAGGAGAAACACTAACACAAGATATTGAAGGTGATATCTTAATGATTGCAGATTTATATGGAGACTGGCGTGAAGAAATAATAACCGCATTACCCGGTGAAATACGTATCTACACAACCAATCTTCCGGCAAAAGACCGTCGTACCACATTGATGCAGGACGGAATATATAGAAGCTATGTAGCTCATCGTTCCATGGGATACCCACAAGCTCCTGTCCCCTCCTATTATTTAGGAGAATAATATTAAGATTAGCATGAAGGATTCCTCTAAAAACTGTAACGGATATCCTTTTGTTGTAGGGGCGCTTTGATGCGCCCTTATGCATATAAAACTCAACTCTAATCATAAACATCATGCAAAAGATACTATTATTTATTGCTTCCCTTTTTTATTTCAACTTCTTATTTTCAAAAAATGAAATAAAATCCTGGCAAGGCATTCATGAAACACCCCTTTCCCGTCTAGAACAACAATTTGCAGAACCTCCTGTGGAATTTGCCAACCATGTAATATGGGGTTGGGAAGGGAAAATGGATAAAAAGACTATTTGCAATGACTTGGATTCTATCAAAAAGAAAGGATTCCGTGCCGTAATATTTGAAGCAGGTTACAAACTACCTTTCAAATATCTTTCCGAAGAATGGTTTAAAGCAATTCGCACCGGAGTAGTTGAAGCCAAAAAACGAGACATGAAAGTCTGGATTATTGATGAAGGAAAATATCCCAGCGGATTTGCAGGAGGAAAATTCTCACAGGAACGTCCCGATTTGAGAATGCAAGCTCTTGTGATAGGTGATACCATACAGATAAAACGGGGAGAAGTAATGACAAACCATAAAATAGCACCGGAAATCATCAGTGCGGTAGCCGTCAGTACATCCGGCGCTCCTAACAGAACTGTAGAAATTAATAATGGAAAAATAAGTTTCAACGCCGGGCTGGATGACTGGAAGATCCTATTAGTCAAAAGCGACTTTCGGACGGCTGTAACCCGAGCCGTTAATAATCCCAATGGCGGTAAAGATGCCACTAATTCTCTGTGTGATTATCTGAACCCTGTTGCCGTACAACAATTCATTGATTGGACACACAAACAGTATAAAAAATATCTTGGTAAAGAGCTGGGTACACCGTACTTGGTTTCCGGGGAGATGAACCCGATTATGCACATTTACCTTGGACTCCTTCCATTGTCCAAACATTCAAAGATACAAAAGGGTACGATCCGACTCCCTATCTAGCCTCCTTTTTTACCGCTTCGCCTACCATACAGGAACAAAGAGTAAAAGCCGATTATTGGGATGTCTGGTCCAGCTTGTTTGCCACCCACTTTTTCAAATTACAAGCCGATTGGTGTGCAGCCAATGGAGTAGCCCATATTACCCATCTTAACAAAGAACATGAAATGCCCGCATGTGTAAAAGCTGAAGGAGACTATTTTCGAGCCTTAAGTAAAGTTCAAATACCCGGAGTAGATGCAATCTGGAACCAAATATGGCCCAGTACCCTTAATGATTTCCCCAAACTAGCCTCATCTGTAGCTCATGTTTATGGAAAACCTAGAGCATTCAGCGAAAGTTTTGCAGCTTACCACATCTCTCCTACCATTCCCCAAGCCAAATTTGTTGTAGATCACCAGATTGCCCGAGGGATTAACTTCTTTGAATTCATGTTCTGGCTGGCAGGATCCAAACATCGCAATTGGATGAGTGATCCTGGTATGAAAGGCCTGAATGAATATACAAATCGCACTACTTACCTGATGAGCCAAGGGAAGCCGGGAGCACGGATTGCCATGTATTACCCCACATCTACTATGTGGCTGGGTAACAATGAAGTTTATAAGGATATCGTCACTCTTACCCAACAGCTGTTAACTCATCAACGAGATTTTGACTACATAAACGATGATGCTTTTACGGAAGCACTGACCATAGGTCCCGGCTATCTGGAAAATAAAAGCAGCCAAAGATATGAAACATTGATTATCCCATCATCAGATGTTATTTCCGTATCTGCCTGGAAAGTAATAGAAACATTTCCTCACGTGGAGGAAAAGTCCTGTTTTGGGGAAAGAAGCCCGCTTCTTTCATTGACAAAAATTTCACTGCTCCTGGTTCCCTATCAGATTTAACCAACAGCAGGATTGAGCCATCCACCAGATGGACAGCACATGTAAGCTCTTCCCTTCCGGAACCAGAAATGAAAATCATTTCACCTGACAATGATTCTATCCGCTACACACGCAGAGTAATGCCCGATGGCGACCTCTACTTCATATTCAATGAAGGGAATAAAGCTACAGAATTTACAGCAGACTTTGATAAAGTAGGAGTTGTAAAAGAATGGAATGCAACAGATGGCACACTCCAACCGATAAATGCAACAATTGTCAATAATCGCACCCGTCTGACTATTCAACTGGAAGCATGGGAAAGCAAGCTCATATCTATCGGAAAAAATAACAGAGAATATAACATTAAAGAATATGGCGTAAAAGGAAATGGCTATTCGGAAACAGCCACTTTACAACGTATCATTAATGAAGCAGCTCACAATGGAGGCGGAACGATAGTTATTCCTGCCGGGGAGTATCTAAGCGGCGCTCTATTCTTCCCACGTGGTGTAGATTTACGTATAGAAAAAAACGCCAAACTAATCAGCACTGTCGACCCCAATGAATTTCCTGTCATCCCTACCCGTTTTGAAGGCATAGAAAAAAGGTGGCGATGTGCTTTCTTGAATTTCGACCATTCAGACGGAGTTAAAGTTTATGGTGAAGGAGTTATTGATGGTAAAGGAGTAGAATGGAAAAAAATTCCATTCGGAAACTCCGGACGCCCCAGACTGTTATGTTTCACAGATTGCCCGGGAGGTAAGATTTCCGGTTTAAAAATGATAAATCAGGCCTCATGGTGTCTTCATGTACTTTACACAAACGGATTCACTATAGATGGAATCGATATCCGTGCATTGGAATATATACCCAGTTCCGATGGCATAGATATCGATTCGTCCAATGATATACTGATTACTTCCACCCGCATTGAGGCACATGATGATTGTATCTCCATCAAATCCGGACGAGACGAGGACGGACGCAGAGTAGGACGTCCCAGTGAAAACATTCTGATAGAGAACTGTCATTTCGCATACGGTCATGGTGGAGTGGCTATGGGCAGTGAAATATCAGGCGACATACGCAATGTGACCATACGTTCCTGCCTGATGGATAACGAAAACTGGAGTCCCTTACGTTTTAAAAGCCAGCCCAGCCGTGGCGGAACTGTGGAAAATATCACTTTTGAAGATATTATCATCAAAGGAGCACGCAGTATCTTTGATATCAATATGGAATGGCGTATGGTTCCTCCGCTTCTACCTGCACATTATCCACTGACCTGTTTGCGCAATATCCATTTCAAGAATATAAATGGAGAAGCACAATCAGCAGGAACCATGTATGGTTTTAAAGAGGCTCCATTCGGAAATGATACATTCTTTTTTGAGAATTGCCATATCAAAGCTCAAAAGGATTAAGTATCTCAAATGTGGCCAATGTTAATTTTAAAGGTTTGGAACTAGAGATAAAAGAAGGGGAAAAGATTTATGAACGATCTGCAAATAAAGACAAATAGCCCAATAAGAACACCGATAAATAAAAACACACTCGAAATGCGTACACATGCATAATATTCAAGGAAGATGTACACATTTCCATTGTAGAAATCCCAGACCATCCTATTTTTGCGCTACCATTAAAACACTAAAACAACATGATGAAGAAAAAATTAATACTATCATTCTTTTTTGTCGCATTAGGTTTTGGAGTTGTAAAAGCACAAGACTTGCCGGACAAAAAAGAAACGTTGAAGACTGTTATAAAAGTCAATAATTACTTCATGAAGAAGTATGCCGATTATCGTACTCCTTCTTTTGTAAAAAATGTAACGCGTCCTAGTAATATCTGGACACGCGGAGTATATTATGAAGGATTAATGGCTCTTTACTCCGTTTATCCACGCGATGAATATTATAAATATGCTGTCGATTGGTCAAATTACCACGAATGGGGATTTCGCAACGGTACCACCACTCGCAATGCTGATGATTACTGTGCCAGCCAGACTTACATTGATTTATATAACATTTGTCCCGATCCGGAAAGAATCCGTAAGGTCAAAGCTAATATAGATATGCTGGTTAACACTCCTCAAGTAAATGATTGGTGGTGGATTGACGCCATCCAGATGGGAATGCCTGTATTTGCCAAACTTGGAAAATTGACCGGAGAACAAAAATATTTCGACAAGATGTGGGATATGTATGAATATACCCGTAACAAACATGGCGAGAATGGCATGTACAACCAAAAAGAAGGTCTGTGGTGGAGGACCAAGACTTTGATCCCCCCTACAAAGAACCTAACGGTAAGAATTGCTATTGGAGTCGTGGCAATGGATGGGTATATGCAGCACTGGTACGTGTACTGGATGAAATTCCTACTAATGAAAAACATCGTGCCGACTATATCAATGATTTCCTGACCATGAGTAAAGCTATCAAAAATTGCCAACGCACAGATGGTTTTTGGAATGTAAGTATGCATGACGAATCAAACTTCGGAGGTAAAGAAACCAGTGGCACCGCTTTATTTGTATATGGCATGGCATGGGGGTACGTAACGGACTGTTGGACAGAAAAGAATACCTGCCAGTCTTGTTGGAAGCATGGAATGCTATGGTGAAAGATGCCGTTCACCCTAACGGCTTCCTAGGACTTGTACAAGGAACCGGAAAAGAACCGAAAGACAGTCAACCTGTCACATACGACAAAGTACCCGATTTTGAAGATTTTGGAGTAGGATGTTTCCTGCTTGCCGGAAGTGAAGTTTACAAATTAAATTAATAATATGATTGGTTAGTGAATCGATTTTTCATAGACTATGATTTAAAGGTTAGATTTAGGTTAAGTAAAAAGGAGCGACTGTGAAGCCGCTCCTTTTTGTTCTATCAATCATACGTTTTCAATCAGTAATAGAAAATACCAATACTCCTGCTGTAGGAATTACCGGCTCTCCTATCAACACTTTGGCTCCCGAGGGAAGTACGAATTTATAAGGTTTATCTGTATAATTCAATACAATCCCCATACCATTGCGGTACTCTAAAGTAACACCATATGGTAAATCCATCACAGGAATATTCAATTGCGCATATAGTTTCTTCAAAATATCTTTCTCCAATAATCCGTCCGTACTATCCACTCCCACGTAAGTAACAGTACCTTTTCCCAACTTATGAGTAGTGACTGCCGGTTTTCCTTCATAAAATTCCTGTGTATAAGTAGCCCATACTTGTGAATCCTTACCCGGTTTCAATATCTCCCCCAAGTATTCCATGTATATTCTTTTCCATCCATCCGTAATTTGCCAGGTTCTTCAGGAAGTAATAAATCATAAAACTCCATTTCATTACCGGTCAGTTCATTAATCATGGAACCAAAAGGAGCTTCGGGTAAACGTCCATGGCGATCTTTTTGGGCTGTACGGCAAGTTAAGACCAAATTACCACCCTTCTTTACATAATCAGTCCATCTATCTACCAATGCCTTGTCAGCCAATTGATAAGCCGGAGCTATGACCACAGGATAAGAGGAAAACTCCTTGCTTTCATTGATAAAATCTACAGGCGCACCAAAAGATTTCAACGTGCGATAATATTTCTCAATATGCCCCAATGTATTCCATGTACGATTTTGCTTCTGGCGCTCAATGCTCCATGAATTTTCATGATTAAAAAGAATGGCAGTACGACGCGCCAAATAATCGGCCGGTTTCACCTCACGAGCAGCAACCTGTCCCCGCAGCTGTCTGATTTCTTTCATGAACTGCTCATATTCACGTCCACCGGGAGTTACCGTTGTTCCGTCTGTACCTACAATGCCATAGTGATATTGTTCCGTGCCATACAGAGGCTGGCGATAACGATAAGTACAGATAAAGTCGCCTCCACCGGCAAATACGCTCCACATCCATAAACGGACAGCTCCGGGCAGCGGTTGAGGATTGATACTCCCCCAATTCACCTGTCCTGGCTGAAGTTCCATTACTCCATAAGTACCTTGTATGGGTCTGAAAAAGTCATTGGCAAAAGCAATACGCAACGGATTTCCTACTCGATATCCGCGGCGACCAATACCTTCATTGTCTCCATACACCATATAGCGAGTATAACTTTGAAAATCAAGTGCAGGGCTGCCACCTATATGTCCTTCCTCATAATTAGGAATATAGTTAGTAGTCACCCATTGGTTCTTTGCATATTTTTTTATCAACAAACATTGTTCATTCAAAAAGTCGTTTGTCTGACTGGCAGCGAAACGGCGGTAATCCAAAATCTGATGATGATTCATAAACATCTGGGCAGTTTTAGGAAGAGTTATTTCATCAAAAGAAGAATAAACCTCACTCCAAAAAGCCGTTCCCCAGGCATCATTCAATGCTTTAATGTCATGATGATATTTTTCACGCAAAAAATCCCGGAAAGCCAGTTCGGCTTTCGGATTATAATCAAATTGTACGGCCGGCTCATTATCGAGCTGCCAGCCGATTATTCTGGAATCATTTCCATAATGCTGAGCTAACTTCTCTATCATTTTATAAGCCAGTTCTCTATAAACGGGAGAAGCAAAAGAAGCATGTTGACGTGCTCCGTGATCAAGCACGGTACCATTTTCATTTTTAATCAAAATTTCAGGGTATTTACGGCTCAGCCATACCGGTGGAGTTGCCGTAGAAGTACACATAATGACTTTCAAATCATATTTGGCAGCCAAAGCCACCGCTTTATCCAACCAGGAAAAATCATATTTTCCCTCTTCCGGTTCCAATTGCGCCCAAGCAAATTCCGCGAAATGGGTGAATTCAAAACCCAAATCGTGCATCTGTTTAAAATCTCTCTCCCATTGACTCTCATCCCAATGCTCAGGATAATAATAAGCACCGGTCAAGGTCAAATCCTTGTCTTTAAACCAAGGCTGTTGTGCAAAAAGTCCTCCGGCCAAAGAACAAGCCAAAAGAACGGTCACAAATCGTTTTTTCATGATAAAATAGTAATTTAATAGATTTTCCATTCCCATAATCCGGCTGCACCTTTATCTATGTGCAAACGCAAATAACGTACTTTATCTCCCACCGTTGCCACATGAGGTGAACATGCCTTCACCTCTTTTACTTCGGCACAAGGTTGCCAATTAGTGCCATCATTGGATTTTTCGAGATGCCAGGCATGACCTTCAGCAGGGTGTACAAAGGCAAATTGACACTCCGTTACTTGCATGGCTTCACCCAAATCCACCATCAGCCAAGGATGATCATCATTTGTTTCTGCCATCCAGCGTGTTCCATTAGACTGGTCGCCTGCATTTCCAGGGTGATATATATGTGTGCGTTCCACCTTGACAAGCGAAGTTTTATCAGCCAAAGGACAATTAGGCTGAGTTTCTATTTCAACCTTAGAAGTACGGGGAGAACGTACGCTGGATGCACTGAAAGAAGCTTTCAGCGCCTTATTTTCGCGCTGTTCCTGCTGACAGCCAAGTAACCAACTCCCTTTTCATCAGGAACAAGTGTCTTTATAGTGCCATCCTCATTAAATTCCATCCGATTAGCATATACTTGGCGGGTAGTTCCTCCGTCACCGTACTCCAAATATACGAAAATATAATCGTCTGTTTCTTCATTATAAAATACATTTCCATGTCCCGGCCCCCAAACATTATTGGCAATGGATGAAAAAAGAAAAATATCATTGCCTTCGGGCTTTTCAAAGCCCGACAAAGGGGACTGCCGGCTCATCATGTAAGCATTTACATAATTCTGATTCCCTCTCAAAGTATAAATGTAATAATAAATACCTTTACGTTTAAACATAACCGGCCCTTCCGAATACCCTTGACGAGCTGTACTCATCACAATAGTATCACCGGTTAAATGCTGCCAATCGTCAGTCATACGGCAGCCATCCGGCGGCGCCAGAATAAATAAGCAGTTCCATCATCATCCACAAAAGGTTCCCCATCTATATCCGGAGCAATACAAGATTGATCAAACCCATCCAAAGAATGAGAAGATATAGAATTACGTCCGGCAAAAAGGAAAGGACCTTCGGGACGGTCGGACTTCAGCACATAGGTACGTGCATTCTCATCCGGTTTTACAAAAGTGGTATAAAGATAATATTCACCATTCTTCTCCACTACTCTACCGGGTGCCCAATAACGAAAATATCCCGTCTTTTTCTCTCCTTTAGCATTGACATATTCATGTCCTTTATGCCAATCGAATCCCACAATATGTGACCCGTCAAAACTCCAGTTTACAAAATCTTTAGATTTCCATACCACAGGAGTACCTGCTTGTGACAACCCTTTATCAATATCAGTAGTACCATAAAGATAATAAGTATCACCAAATTTGGATAAAGAAGGATCAGCAATATTATCCGGAACAAGAGGATTAAAGTTATGGATACGAAGCAATTTATCAAGTACAGCCTTCTCTACGGTAAAAGCGGTTCCGTGACGGATTCCTTTTGGAAAAGATACACGATCAGACACATCTTCCCACGTCTTTCCATGATCACGACTGCAAACTGCTCCATATTGATGATTACGGTATTTATCAAAATAGACATAAAGAACATCATCTACAAAAAGTGGCGCAGGTCCCTCGCACCAATAATCTCCTGTAATAGAAGGAGAAACAGTAGTAGGAAATCCATCCTCTATTCGTGTTGTCCGTGTTATTCTCAAATTCTTCTCTGCCGGCAACGAGTTTTCATTCTTCACCACCATAATCAAGTCTTTCATCACCGGATCGCGTACAATAGCTGCATCAATCACACTAAAATCAGGATTAAAGAACAGTTTGGTTTCAGAAAATGTATTAAAATCCTTCGTCGTAACATAGTAAATACGATGGTTCAACTTTCTCACTCTCAATGACCGGCACTTCCTTGTGACGTCCGGGAATGGTCGTTGCCCAAAAAATATAATAAGTTTGCGAAGGTTCATCATAAAACAATTCAGGTGCCCAGCAATTATGTGCAGCAGGCTCATGCATCATTACCGGAATAGAACGCTGCTCACTCCAATGGATTAAATCGGGAGAAGAAGCGTAACCTATAATCCGGTCTGTCCAACTGGAAGTCCACACCATGTGAAAGGTTCCGTCCGGCGCCTGACAAATACTAGGGTCACGCATCAGACGGTTCTTCCCGACCGTGGGTATCAAGAATGATTTTCCATGATTCAGGGGAGTCCATGTCAGCCCATCCAAACTATAAGCCAAATGAAGACCGTCCCGACTGTCATTAATGAAATAAGAGAACAAATAAGCCGTATCACCGGCAAATAATCCGGAAACTGCCCCTAACAAGCAGAGCAAACTGAATAATCGTTTTTTCATGTATACAATGATTTAATTGTGAGCATACAAAGATAAAAAGAGATTTGGACTTTTTTCTGCACATACAAGGCATATCCATGTAAAATCGTACAAATATATCGCACATTACCCTTATTTTATACGAATTTCCATCTATATGTACTTCTTTCTATTTACATGCAAATGAAAAGACCTTAATTTAGCAACATCAAATTCAAAGTAAAAAGATACTATGAAAAAAACGTTATTGACAATCTGCCTAACATGGATGTGCTTCTCGTTAAGTGCACAAAAAATTATTGACTTATCCGGAAAATGGTCATTCAGTATAGACCGTCAGGATAATGGAGAAAAAGAAAAATGGTTCAGCCACACATTGAATGACTGCATCAACCTGCCCGGCTCCATGCCCGAGAAACTGAAAGGTGATGAGGTCACCGCAAAGACCCAATGGACAGGCAGTCTCTATGACAGTTCTTACTATTATAATCCATACATGGAAAAATACCGTAAAGAAGGTAATATTAAATTTCCATTCTTTCTGACTCCTGACAAACATTATGTAGGAGCTGCTTGGTATCAGAAAGAGGTGAATATACCTGCCGACTGGAAAGGTGAACGTATTTTGTTGTTTCTGGAACGTCCCCATATAGAAACAACTGTATGGGTAAACGGACAAAAGACAGGAATGCAGAATAGTCTTTGCGTTCCCCATCAATATGATATAACCCGTTATGTCCGTCCCGGAAAATGTACTATCACCATCCGAGTGGATAATCGTATCAAAGAAATCAATGTTGGACCGGATTCACACAGCATAACCGACCAAACTCAAGGAAACTGGAACGGTATTGTAGGACGCATCTGTCTGCAAACGACTCCGAAAACATATTTCGATGATATTCAAATATATCCGGAACCGGAACAAAAACTGGCACGTGTCAAAGTCGTCATCAAAGGTGCAGGCATTACAAAAATAAAATTATCAGCGGAGAGTTTCAATACGGATAAAAAGCATATAGTTCCCGCCATACAACAAGAAATCAAACTTAACAAAGGAGTAACGGAAACAGAAATGGTATTACCTATGGGGAATGATATGCTGCTATGGGATGAATTTCATCCGGCCCTGTACAAACTGAAAGCAGAAGTCACCAATGGGAAAAAAACTGAGATAAAAGAAATACAATTCGGTATGCGCCGATTTGAAATCAAAGGTAAATGGTTTTATGTAAACGGGCGTAAAACTCAGCTTCGCGGAACAGTTGAGAACTGTGACTTCCCGTTGACCGGTTACGCCCCGATGGATGTAGAAAGTTGGGAACGAGTATTCCGTATCTGTCGCAGTTATGGACTGAATCACATGCGTTTCCATTCATTCTGTCCTCCCGAAGCCGCTTTTATAGCTGCCGACCGGGTAGGATTCTATCTGCAACCCGAAGGTCCGAGCTGGCCCAATCATGGTCCTAAATTAGGTTTGGGACAACCTATTGACACCTATTTGATGAACGAAACCATCGCATTAACCAAAGAATATGGCAACTATGCCTCTTATTGCATGTTGGCATGCGGAAACGAACCTAGCGGACGCTGGTAGAATGGGTGACCAAGTTCGTAGAATATTGGGAAAAGAAGGATCCCAGACATGTATATACCGGAGCATCGGTAGGCAACGGATGGCAATGGCAACCCCGCAACCAATATCATGTAAAGGCAGGGGCACGTGGCCTGACCTGGTCTAGAAGACAGCCATCCACCCAAGACGATTATCGTTTCCAGAATCATCTTGACACAGTGAAACAACCTTATGTATCCCATGAAACAGGTCAATGGTGTGCTTTCCCTAATTTCAATGAAATACGTAAATATACAGGTGTTAATAAAGCTAAGAACTTCGAAATTTTCAAAGACATTCTGGCTGATAACCACATGAGCGACCAAGCCCATCTATTTATGATGGCCAGCGGAAAGTTGCAAGCCCTTTGTTATAAATATGAAATAGAAAAGACACTCCGCACGCCTGATTATGCCGGTTTCCAATTATTGGCACTGAACGATTATTCGGGTCAGGGAACTGCACTAGTAGGTGTTCTTGATGTTTTCTTTGAAGAAAAAGGATATATCAACTCTGCAGAATGGAGACGTTTTTGCTCACCTACTGTTCCACTGATGCGTACAGATAAATTTGTATATAATAACAATGAGATTTTAAAGGCGGATATTGAAGTTGCTCATTTTGGTGCCAAGACATTAAAACAAGCAGAAATTGTATATACGTTAAAAGACGAATATGGCAAAGTATATGCGCAAGGCACATTGGCAACACAAGACATCCCTATCGGAAATTTAAATCACACTGGTAGCCTTGAGTTTCCGCTTACTGATATCCAAGAGGCTAAAAAGCTGAATCTGGAAATACGCATTACAGGAACAGAAGCTGTAAATGACTGGAATTTCTGGGTTTATCCCGCTCAAGTGACAATAGCCGAAGGAAAAGTATACACTACCGATACCTTGGATTCGAAAGCCTTGGAAATTCTTCAGCATGGTGGAAATGTGCTTATTACAGCTGCGGGCAAAGTGAGTTATGGTAAAGAAGTGGTTCAGCAATTCACTCCTGTATTCTGGAACACCTCCTGGTTCAAAATGCGTCCTCCTCATACCACAGGTATCTTAGTGAACCCCAAACACCCGTTATTCCGTCAGTTTCCGACAGAATATCACAGCAATCTGCAATGGTGGGAACTGCTGAATCATGCTCAAGTGATGCAATTCACCCACTTTCCACCCGCTTTCCAACCTACGGTTCAAAGCATTGACACTTGGTTCATAAGCCGCAAGATAGGTATGTTATTCGAAGCCAATGTATTAAATGGGAAAGTGCTCATGACAAGCATGGACATTACCTCCCAGCCAGAGAAACGCATTGTAGCTCGTCAGATGCATAAAGCCATTTTGGATTATATGAATTCGGACCAGTTCCGTCCGCAATTTACTGTAACACCTCAACAAATCAGTGAGTTGTTCACAAAAACAGCCGGTGACATAAAATCTTATACCAATGACTCTCCGGATGAACTAAAACCGAAAATCAATTAATAACAATCTATATCAATCATGAAACAGATAGCCCTATTAGCTCTTGGACTTTTAGCGACATTAGGAGTCGAAGCACAAACTTACAAATTCGATTTTACCACAGGTAAAAAAACTAAAGACGGTTATACCAAAATAACTCCCGCCGACAGATACTCGGAGGAAAAGGGATACGGATATGACAGACAGCCCTCTCCGGAAGGTAAAAGTACAGCCCCATTCTTTTTCTCTATTACGGTACCCGATGGCAACTACCACGTCACAGTCGTGATAGGAAACAAACGCGCTGCCGGAGAAACAACAGTGCGAGGAGAATCACGCCGCCTTTTCTTCGAAAATGTGAAGACAAAAAAAGGGGAGTTAAAACCTTGTACATTTGTGATCAACAAGCGCAACACACATATTTCGGAAAAAGAAAATGTACGCATCAAACCGCGTGAACGCCAAAAATTGAACTGGGATGACAAACTAACTTTGGAATTCAACGGGGATGCCCCCCAATTGTCCGAACTGATTATTGAGAAAGTAAATAATGTACCCACAGTATTCCTATGCGGTAACTCTACCGTAGTAGACCAGGACAATGAACCTTGGGCAAGCTGGGGACAAATGATTCCCCGCTTCTTCAATGACAGCATTTGTTTTGCCAATTATGCAGAATCCGGCGAAAGCGCCAATACTTTTATCGGTGCAGGACGACTGAAAAAGGCATTGACACAAATGAAACCCGGAGATTATATTTTTATGGAATTCGGTCATAACGACCAAAAGCAAAAAGGTCCCGGTAAAGGAGCTTATTATTCATTTATGACCAGCTTGAAAACATTCATTGATGAGGCAAGGGCACGAGGAGCTTATCCTGTACTGGTAACCCCGACACAACGCCGCAGTTTCGATGAAAACGGGAAAATCAGAGATACTCACGAAGATTATCCCGAAGCAATGCGTTGGCTAGCTGCCAAAGAAAACGTTCCTTTGATCGATCTCAACGAAATGACCCGTACCCTCTATGAAGCAATGGGAGTGGAACCTTCCAAAAAGGCATTCGTACATTATCCTGCCGGAACCTATCCGGGACAAAACAGGGTATTGGCAGATAATACTCATTTCAATCCTTACGGAGCTTATCAAATCTCCAAATGTATCATTGAAGGGATAAAGAAAGCGGGATTACCTATCTCTAACTATTTGCGCAGCGACTATTCCGGTTACAATCCTGCACATCCGGATGCTTTGGACAGTTTCAAATGGAATGACAGCCCGTTTACAGAAATTGAAAAGCCGGACGGCAATTAATTTAAAAGTAAGAACAAATGAATAACAAAACATTATTATTAACCCTATCATTTACCTTAGGTACCCTCTTTACCAATGCCCAATCCCTCTCCGGATTCCAATGGGGAGAAGGATGGGAACTCCTGACCTTTCGTGGACTGCCCAAGTAGGAGCCAAAACCTATCCTGAGGGAAAAATATTCCAAGCAGCCGATTACGGATTGAAAAATGACAGTACCCAGTTAAGCACTGCCGCCCTGCAGAAAGCTATTGACGAATGCCACCGTTCCGGAGGAGGAACAGTGGAAGTAGCCCCAGGATACTACCGGATTGGTGCCATCTACCTGAAAAGTAATGTAAACCTCCACCTCAACCAAGGTACGACGCTGATAGCCAGCGAGGATATAGATTTATACCCCGAAATGCGCTCCCGCGTGGCAGGTATCGAAATGGTATGGCCCTCGGCAGTCATCAATATTCTGGATGCAGAAAACGCAGCTATCAGCGGAGCAGGTACGTTGGATTGTCGTGGAAAAATATTTTGGGATAAATATTGGACCATGCGGAAGGATTACGAGAAACGCAAACTGCGGTGGATCGTGGACTACGACTGCAAACGAGTAAGAGGAATGCTCATCTCGAACAGCCGCCATATAACACTAAAAGACTTTACCTTGATGCGTACCGGATTTTGGGGTTGCCAAGTGCTGTATTCCGACCAATGTACCTTGAACGGACTGAAAATCAATAATAACGTAGGGGGGCATGGTCCCAGTACGGATGGTATTGACATTGATTCCAGCACCAATATCCTGATTGAAAACTGTGAAGTAGATTGCAACGATGACAATATCTGCCTGAAAGCCGGACGGGATGCCGACGGCCTGCGTGTAAACCGTCCCACCGAAAATATCATTGTTCGTGGATGCATTGCACGTAAAGGTGCGGGACTTATTACCTGCGGCAGCGAAACTTCAGGCTGCATCCGAAATGTCTTGGGATATAACCTTCAAGCATACGGAACCTCTTCCACCCTCCGTCTGAAATCTGCCATGAACCGCGGTGGAACCGTAGAAAATATCTACATGACCCAAGTGACAGCAGACAATGTCCGCCATGTACTGGCAGCGGACCTTAACTGGAACCCCAGCTATAGTTATTCTACCTTACCGGCTGAATATGAAGGAAAAGAGATTCCCGAACATTGGAAGGTTATGCTGACTCCTGTCACACCTAAAGAAAAAGGTATCCGCATTTCCGTAATGTATGGCTCAGCGATGTAAAAGCTACTAATGTGCAAACCTTTATCACCGCTGCAGGCTGGAATGAGGAACTGCCTTTGCAGAATTTCCATATTTCCGGCATAAAAGCAAGGTAAATAAAGCAGGAAGCATTATCTTTACCGAAGACTTCCACTTGGAAGATGTCCGGTTACAAGTAGAAGACGGCAGCCGTGTGGAAGAAAAAAACAATAAGAACGCACAAATCAATATCAGCTATGAAAACAACATGGAATTATAGCCGGTGGCTACTTCCGTTCTTTCTCTGTATGCTGTTGTCTGTCTTTAGCAACAACGCCCAGACCCTTCCCTTCCGCTTATCCAAAGGTGCGGGAACTTTCCGTCTGGGAGTGGTTTGCGGCAATGAAAGTTGCTGGCTGGACCAATGCAGTGTCAAGAAAAAGGGACAGGCTTATACCATTAAAGATAAATTATGGAAAGAAGGTGAAATAAAGCTGATTGTATGTCCATTGACAGATAGTAATGGTTTTATCATGGAGATTTCCGGTGAGCGATTACCCGAAGAGCTCAAACTTTGCTGGGCTTTCGGTGCATGCGACGGTGCAGACGACCCTGCCGTAACAGACAACAGTATTCCGGCAGCCTCCTGCTTCCATAATGTATTCAGTATAGAAGGAAACGCTTTTACTACCTATTATGGTGAAAGCATGAAACTGAGAACGGTTCATGGGGTATCTCCCATCGGTTCCGATATTCGTCTGTCCGACGGACATAAACAAGCATCCCCGCTTGCTTTATTCAACTCCGGTAAAAAGACAGATGCCCCTGTCATCTCTGCCCTATACCCGTGGAAACCGCAAGAAAAGCTCTACTTTTGTTTCTACCAACGAGCAGATTATAATTATTTCATGCTACCCGGATTATTCGAGAAAGAACATAAAACCCGATCAAAATGAAACGATTGTATCTATACCTGTTCTTCCTTTTCCTATGCCTGTCTGCCCAGGCACAGGAATTCAAGGTGTACCAATTTCCGGCAGATAAGGTTCCTGCCATAGATGGCAATACCCACGACTGGGATTGCGTTCCGGCTGATTATAAGATAACGGAAACAGCTTTAAAGGAAGACGAGGGAAAACATGCACAGCCAGATACCACCACCTTGAAAGTCAGTGTCAAAGTAGGTTGGTGTGCAGAAACTCAGAAGTTGTATTTTCTATATGAAGCATACGATAATTATTGGCGGTTCAGTGAGAACTCCTTGAACACGGATATTTTTGAAGTAGTGGTGGATGGCGATTGTTCAGGGGGACCGTTCATCGACCGTTTTCATCCCACAGCTCCCAAAGACGTATGGCAGGCTTGGTTCAAATTTCACGGATGCCATGCCCAGAACTATCACATCTTCACCCCGGCTCACGGCAATGACTGGTGTATGTTATGGGGTCCTCAAGTATGGCTGAAACAAAAGCCATACGCTGATTATGCCTATCAGTACTCTTTCAAGGAGGGTGAACCGGGTAAGCTGACATTGGAATTTTATATCACTCCCTTTGACCATGCGGATGCCGATGGTCCCGAACTATCTTGCCCAACTTTATTAAAAGAAGGAAATGAAATCGGATTATGCTGGGCAGTGATTGACTGGGATGCCCACCCTACCTCCAAAGACGGATTCTGGAATTTATCCGATGAACATACCATGTATGGCAATGCATCTTATTTACACAAATTCAAACTAATGCCCATTCAGTAAAAGCAAAGACAGACCATGAAACAACTCATACTCTTCCTTTTATGCCTCAGCACATGGACAGCACAGGCAAAGATATACAATGTAAAAGATTACGGAGCGAAAGCCGATGGTACTACCATTGACACCCCTGCCATAAATCGAGCTATTGAGGAAGCTGCCTCTCAGGGTGGAGGAACCATTTACTTCCCCGCCGGAGAATACGCGTGCTATTCCATACGTCTGGCCAGTCATATACATTTGTACATAGAACAAGGAGCACAAATTGTAGGCGCTTCCCATCAGCAACGGAAGGTTATGACCTGGCAGAACCGAATGAACACACCCAATTCCAGGATTTCGGGCACAGTCATTGGAAGAACTCACTTATTTGGGGAATCGGTCTGGAAGACATCACCATCAGCGGACCGGGACTGATTTATGGCAAAGGACTCACCCGTGAGGAAAGCCGCTGCCCGGTGTAGGCAACAAAGCCATCAGCTTGAAACTCTGCAAGAACGTGACACTGAAAGACTTCTCTTTGTTGCATTGCGGTCATTTTGGTCTGCTGGCTACAGGAGTAGATAATCTCAGCATTCTGAACGTGAAAGTAGATACCAACCGGGACGGTTTTGACATAGACTGCTGCAAAAATGTCCGCATCAGTCATTGTACAGTCAACGCTCCCTGGGATGATGCTATCGTGCTTAAAGCGTCCTACGGATTAGGCTATTTCAAGGATACGGAAAATGTAACCATCTCCGATTGTTTTGTCAGCGGATACGACCATGGCAGTGTATTGGATTGTACCTGGCAACGAGACGAACCCCAAGCACCGGATCACGGGTTTGTAACCGGACGTATCAAACTAGGAACAGAATCCAGTGGCGATTTTAAAAACATAGCCATTACCAATTGCATATTCGAACGTTGCCGAGGTCTTGCCCTGGAAACGGTAGACGGGGGAAAACTGGAAGATATCGTCATCAGCAACATCACGATGCGCGATATTGTCAACGCCCCTGTCTTCCTGCGGTTAGGAGCCCGGATGCGCAGCCCGCAAGGAACGCCCGTGGGCACAATGAAACGCATCCTCATCAGCCACGTCAATGTATTTAATGCCGACTCGCGCTACTCTTCCATTATCAGCGGAATACCGGGAGCCCTTATTGAAGATGTGACACTGAGCGATATTCATATCTATCACCAAGGAGGATATACAGAAGCCGACGGACTTCTGACTCCTCCCGAACAAGAGAAAGTATATCCTGAACCGTGGATGTTCGGAACCATTCCCGCCAAAGGTTTCTACATCCGCCATGCACGCAACATCACCTTGGACAATGTAAATTTCCATTACGAGAAAGCGGACGGACGTCCCTTGTTTGTCACAGAGGATGCCAATGATATCAGATACAGGAACATCACAGTGGATGGAAAAGAATTCAATGCAGCAAACTTATAAAAAACAAATAGAATGAAGAGAAAATATTTATTGTTCAGCCTATTACTGACCGGAAGCAGCCTTTATGCACAAGAATGGCCGGCAGTACACCCCGAAACCCGTCCGGCTACCCGCTGGTGGTGGCTGGGAAGTGCTGTCGATGCAACCAATCTGACCTACAATCTGGAGGAATATGCCAAAGCCGGACTGGGAGGTGTTGAAATCACTCCTATTTATGGTGTTCAAGGCAACGATAAGAATAACCTCCCTTTCCTCAGCCCGCAATGGATGAATATGTTGCAACATACTGAAACTGAAGGAAAACGCATCGGTATTGAAGTAGATATGAACACCGGTACCGGATGGCCCTTCGGCGGTCCTCACGTGAGTATGACAGATGCTGCTACCAAAGCTATTTTTCAATCTTATCAAGTAGAGGGTGGAAAAGAAATTACGCTAGATTTGAAAGTAGAAGAAGAGAAACAACGCCCTGTAGCCACTTTAAGCCGGGTTATGACCTATAATGCGGACAATAAGCAATGTCTTAATCTCACTTCCAAAGCGAAGAACGGACAATTACAATGGAAAGCTCCGGCAGGTCATTGGCATATTATTACCTTATATATAGGTAAAACATTCCAAAAAGTGAAACGTGCCGCTCCCGGTGGAGAAGGCTATGTGATGAACCACTTGGATAAAGGAGCCGTAAAACGCTATTTTGCCAACTTTGACAAAGCCTTTAAAGAAAACAAGACCAATTTTCCACATACTTTTTTCAATGACTCTTACGAAGTATATGGTGCTGACTGGACTCCTGATTTCCTGGAACAATTCGCCCGTCGTCGTGGCTATAAACTGGAAGAACACTTCCCTGAATTTATAGCTCAGGATCGTAATGAAACCACCGCCCGCATAGTCAGTGACTATCGCGAAACAATCTCCGATTTATTGATTGAGAATTTCAGTACCCAATGGACTAACTGGGCACACGGTCATGGCAGCATCACCCGTAACCAAGCACATGGTTCCCCTGCCAATCTGATAGATACCTATGCCTCTGTGGATATTCCCGAATGCGAAGGATTCGGCCTGTCGCAATTCCATATTAAAGGATTGCGCCAAGATTCCCTGACCCGTAAGAATGACTCAGACCTTTCCATGCTGAAGTATGCTTCTTCCGCTGCCCATATCGCCGGAAAGCCCTACACGTCTTCAGAAACATTCACCTGGCTGACAGAACATTTCCGTACCTCACTTTCCCAGTGCAAACCGGATATGGATTTGATGTTCGTATCAGGTGTAAACCACATGTTTTTCCATGGAACCCCCTACAGTCCTAAAGAAGCCAAATGGCCGGGATGGAAGTTTTATGCCTCTATTGATATGTCTCCTACCAATAACATTTGGCAGGATGCTCCTGCTTTCTTTGAATATATCACCCGTTGCCAGTCTTTCCTGCAAATGGGGAAACCGGATAATGATTTTCTCGTTTATCTGCCTGTATATGATATGTGGCAGGAACAGCCGGGCCGTCTTTTGCTGTTCAGCATCCATGATATGGCAAAACGTGCTCCCAAGTTTATAGAGACCGTTCATACCATCAGCAATTGCGGCTATGACATGGATTATATCTCTGACAACTTTGTGAAAAGTACCCGTTGCGTAAATGGCAAATTACTGACCAAAGGAGGAACTTCCTATAAAGCCATCATCATTCCTGTTGTAAAATTAATGCCGTCCGAGGTACTTGACCATTTACTAAAGCTGGCACAAGCCGGAGCTACTATCATCTTTACCGAAAACTATCCGCAGGATGTACCCGGTTATGGAAAACTGGAAGCACGCCGGAAAAGCTTTGCACAATTACAAAAGCAACTTCCGGAAGTTTCTTCTTTCGATAAAACGGTGGCAACTCCTTATCAGAAAGGAATCATCATTACAGGAAACAACTATCAATCTGCCTTGGAAAAAAGCGGTGTTATTCCCGAAGAAATGAAAACGCGATATGGCTTACAATGTATCCGCCGCTCCCATACCGATGGACATCATTATTTCATCTCCTCATTGCAGGAAAAAGGAGTAAACGACTGGATAACCTTAGCCGTTCCCGCAGAAAGTGCCATGCTGTTTAATCCGATGACGGGAGAAAAAGGGAAAGCACAAACTCGCAAGGAAGGAGGAAAAACCCAAGTACGTCTCCAGCTGCATTCCGGCGAAAGCGTGATCCTGCAAACTTTCAACCATGCCTTGACAGAGGCTGCCGAATGGAAATACGTTCAAGAACAATCTGTCAGCCTCAGCCTTGATCACGATTGGAAACTTCATTTTGCAAAAAGCACTCCCAAGATAGAAGGTACATTTGATATCGATACTCCGTCTTCGTGGACTGAAATTGCTCACCCCAACGCTCCGATTACCATGGCGACGGGAGTATATACTAATATCATCACTGTTCCCCATATTCCCGCCGATGACTGGATACTGGATTTGGGCGATGTGCGGGAAAGTGCCCGTGTGCGCATCAACGGACAAGATGCCGGAACAGCATGGGCCGTACCTTTTCAGTTGAAAGTAGGCAAATGGCTGAAACCGGGAGATAACAAGATAGAAATAGAAGTGACCAATCTGCCTGCCAACCGCATTGCGGATATGGATCGTCGGGGTGAGAAATGGCGTATCTTCAATGAAATCAATGTGGTGAATCTGCAATACAAACCGGTACCTTATACTGATTGGCAGCCATTGCCATCGGGATTAAATGGTAGTGTAAGGTTGATACCGGTTACTTATAAATAAGATATCCGATAGTGGCAGCCTATTGGCGAGTTAATCCAGACTGTATTTGAAAGACTGAATTAATTCCGCCAATGTTTTTTACCTCATACTCAGTGAGTGCACCTGCAACCGATCAAGCCGCAGCGAGACAGCATTTTATAGCAAAGCGGTGTATTTACGGATAATATCCAAATGTTCCTAAGCGTCTGATCATTACCAGCCTGCTGCATATTATATTCCGGTTACAGCCGCATCAGCGAACCGGCAGGATATCCAGCATCGCTTCAAACATCATGGCTGTAGGAGTAGTCAAGCCTCAATTGAATGTATATCACTCCCTACCCTATAGCATAAGCCTTTTCTTTCTTCAGGTTAAGCCTTTTTATACGGATATGTTCTATCTCCGACAAGCCTTTGGAGTTATCTCCATAAGCTTTGGAGTTATCTCCCAAGGTATGGAGTTA
>ENA-OQEX01000122-OQEX01000122.1-human-gut-metagenome-genome-assembly--contig:-NODE-122-length-45730-cov-4.167511_pt1 | contig 45730 bp, 57 predicted proteins | sample MGYA00242802_ERZ504649 | MGnify/ENA primary metagenome ERZ504649 (study PRJEB26092, sample SAMD00036194) | human gut metagenome | host: Homo sapiens | study: EMG produced TPA metagenomics assembly of...
TTCCACGCCGCCACGAATCTGGACGGGATAGAGAAATTCCCCGGAAAATCCGGGCTGTACCACCTTCCACCCGGCGAACCCTTTCCGCAGCAGCTGTTTCGCAGGGCAAAGCGGCTGTCCGTGTCGCCGCACCCCAGCGCCACCGCCACGCACTGCATCCCGTTCCGCTCTGCCCCGGCGGCAATGCTCCAGCCTCGCTTTCGCTGTGACACGCCTTAAAGCCGATGCTGGTCTCATCCGTCCGGGCAAAGGTATTCTCGTTCACCAGTTCGGTGGCGTCGCCCCGGAGAAAGTCCCGCCAGGTGCGGAAATATTCCCGGAGACAGTCCTGTTTCGCCAGAGCGCAGCAGAGCCGTGCCAGATCTGCCGCCGTGGTATACGCCCCGTCGTCCGGGCTGCCCTGGGGACTGGCGAACCGGGTGTCACGCATCCCCAGGTCAAAGGCACGGGCGTTCATGTCCATGACAAAGGTCTCCGCATCGCCGCCCGCAGCCACGGCAAGCACAACAGCGGCATCGTTGGCGTTCCCCACGATCAGCCTTTCAGCAGGTCGCCCACCGTCATCTCTTCCCCGGCGGTGAGCCAGATCACAGCACCCTTTGTGCCGGTGACCGCATCTGTCGCCGTGAGGACGGTGTCCGCCGTCCAATTCCCCTGCTCCACCTGCTCCGCCGCCAGATAGGCAGTCATCAGCTTTGCCATTGCGCCGCACGCCAGCCGGTCGCCGCTGTGGGATTCCAGCAAAAGCGTCCCGGTCTCCGTCTCCATCAGCGCATAGGCTGCCGCCGGGATCTCCGGTTCTTCTGCGGCACAGACCGCCGGCACACGCCAGAGCATCCCAAAAAGCACCGCCGCACAAATTGCCGCAAGCCAGCGTTTCATAGGCACACCTCCCGTTTTTGGTACAGCTTATGCGCTTTCCCGGTCGGGTATGCAAAAAAAGCAGCCACACCCCGTTCGCCGGAGCATGGCTGCCTTGTTGTGTTTGATTTGGTTGTGCGTGAAAAGAGTTCTTTCGGAACGTACTTTGTGCTGAAATTCCTCCGGCACTTCGTGCCACCTCCCTTTTCAAGAGAGGCTTATTACCACTTACCATGTCCCCCTTGAAAAGGGGGATGTCCCGTAGGGACAGGGGGATTTAACTCTCAAAACGGTTCAAAATGTGCATCTGTAGGTGCGAACAGTGTTCGCCCGTTGGTGCGTATTACTCCTCAGTCAGCCTTACGGCTGCCAGCTCCTCTACAAGAGGAGCCTTATATCCCCCATCTGCCTCCTCTTTAGAGGAGGTGTCCGAAGGACGGAGGAGTCACCACCCGCTTACTTAAAGTAAGCCACGCCGCTCTCGAAGATCTTCTGATCCTTTTCACCCGGCACGTTCCGGTACAGGTTCTGACCGATACGCTCGCTGTGACCCATCTTGCCCAGAACTCTGCCGTCCGGCGAGGTGATGCCCTCAATTGCCATCATGGAAGTGTTGGGGTTGAAGTGGATGTCCATGGTCGGGTTGCCGTCCATGTCCACATACTGGGTTGCGATCTGACCGTTCTTCGCCATGTCTGCCAGCAGCTCCGGCGGCGCAACAAAGCGTCCCTCACCGTGAGAAATGGCTACGGTATGCACATCGTCCACCTCGGTGCCGTACAGCCACGGGGACTTGTTGGATGCGATGCGTGTCCGAACCAGCATGGACTGGTGGCGTGCGATGGTGTTGAAGGTCAGCGTCGGCGAAACGTCGGTCATGTCCATGATCTCGCCGAACGGTACCAGACCCAGCTTTACCAGTGCCTGGAAGCCGTTGCAGATACCAGCATCAGACCGTCACGGTTCTTCAGCAGGTCGTGTACAGCGTCCTTGATGCGGGGATTGCGGAAGAATGCGGTGATGAACTTGCCGCTGCCCTCCGGCTCGTCGCCGCCGCTGAATCCGCCGGGGATCATGATGATCTGCGCCTGGCGCACCATAGCGGCAAAGGTGGTAATGGAATCTTCCATTGCCGCAGCGGAAAGGTTCCGGACGATAAAGGTCTGGGGTCTTGCGCCGGCACGCTCAAAGACACGTGCGGTGTCGTATTCGCAGTTTGTGCCGGGGAATACCGGGATCAGAACACGGGGCTGTGCGCTCTTGATCGATGCGGACAGGGTGGTCTTTCTCGGATAGGACAGCTTTTCCGGAACTTCCGTGGTGGTCTTGATACGGCACGGGAATACCGGTTCCAGTTTCTTTTCCCAGACAGCCAGCAGCTTGTCCAGCTGGAGAGTGAACTTCGGGCAGACGATCTCCGGCTTTTCGCTGGTAGAACCGATCACATCCTCGCCGTCCTCTGCATCGCCGCAGAGTTCCAGCAGGAATCCGCCGCAGCAGGGCTGGAACAGCTCTGCGTCTGTCAGCTGGCGGTCGAAGGTGAAACCGATGCCGTTGCCGAAGCACATCTTTGCGATACCCTCAGCCACGCCGCCGTAGTCGATGACCCAGCCGGCACGGATGCGGCCAGCGGCGATCATTGCCTCTACCTTGTCGAATGTGGCACGGATGCTCTCAAAGCTGGGAACGCCGTTCTCGTCGGTCTCCGGACGGAGCATAACGACCTTGTCCCCTGCCTGCTTGAACTCGGTGGAGACCACCTTGTCTGCCTTGGCTGTGGAAACTGCAAAGGATACCAGCGTCGGCGGCACGTCGATGTTCTCGAAGGTGCCGGACATGGAGTCCTTGCCGCCGATAGAGCCGCAGGACAGTTCCAGCTGTGCCTTGAATGCGCCCAGCAATGCTGCCATAGGCTTGCCCCAGCGCTTGGGGTCGTTCTGGGTGCGCTCGAAGTATTCCTGGAATGTCAGCCAGCAGTGGTGCCAGCTGCCGCCTGCTGCGACTACCTTGGCGATAGAAGTGATAACGGCATCCATTGCGCCCAGGTACGGGTTGCGCTCGCTGACGGTGGGATTATAGCCCCACGCCATGAGGGAGCAGGTGTTGGTCTCGCCCTTGAGTACCGGGATCTTGGCAGCCATCGCCTGGGACGGAGACAGCTGGTATACGCCGCCGAACGGCATCAGAACGGTGCCTGCGCCGATGGTGGAGTCGAACTTTTCGATCAGACCCTTCTGCGAGCAGATGTTCAGACTGGACAGCAGCTCTGTCCACGCATCTGCGCTGTCAGTGAGGGTGGATTCCGCAGCCGGCTGGGGTTCTTCGATGGCGATGCCGGTGTGCTTTGCCGCACCGTTGGAGTTGAGGAACTCACGGGACAGGTCCACGATGGTGTTGCCGTTCCAGTGCATCCGCAGTCTCGGCTCAGCCTGGACAGTTGCCACGATGGTAGCCTCCAGGTTCTCCTTGCCTGCCTCCTTGATGAACTTTTCTGCATCCTCGGCAGCGACAACCACAGCCATACGCTCCTGGGATTCGCTGATGGCAATTTCCGTGCCGTCCAGACCGTCGTACTTCTTCGGTACAGCGTTCAGATCAATTTCCAGACCATCGGTCAGCTCACCGATGGCAACGGAAACGCCGCCTGCGCCGAAGTCGTTGCAGCGCTTGATCATCTGTGTTACGGTCGGGTTGCGGAACAGACGCTGGAGCTTGCGCTCTTCCGGTGCATTACCCTTCTGCACCTCTGCGCCGCAGTGACCCAGGGACTCTACGGTGTGGGACTTGGAAGAACCGGTCGCACCGCCGCAGCCGTCACGTCCGGTCTTGCCGCCCAGCAGGATGACGATGTCACCCGGCACCGGTGCTTCCCGGCGGATGTTGGATGCCGGAGCAGCGCCCAGCACAGCGCCGATCTCCATGCGCTTTGCCATATAGCCCGGGTGGTAGACCTCAGCCACGTGACCGGTCGCCAGACCGATCTGGTTGCCGTAAGAGCTGTAGCCGTTTGCTGCGCCGACAGTGATCTTTCTCTGGGGCAGCTTGCCGGCGATGGTATCCTCTACCGGTACCAGCGGATTTGCCGCACCGGTGACACGCATTGCCTGGTATACGTAGGAACGTCCGGACAGCGGGTCACGGATCGCACCGCCGAGACAGGTCGCCGCACCGCCGAAAGGTTCGATCTCGGTGGGGTGGTTGTGGGTCTCGTTCTTGAACATGAGGATCCAGTCCTCTTCCTTGCCGTCAATGTCCACCTTGATCTTGACGGAGCAGGCGTTGATCTCCTCGCTCTCGTCCAGGTCGTTCAGCTTGCCGTCTGCCTTCAGTTTCTTGGCAGCGATGGTTGCCAAGTCCATAAGGGTCATGGGCTTTTCGCCTCTGCCCAGTTCCTGGCGGACGGTGCAGTATGCGTCGTAGGTCTCCTTGATGTAATCGGTGGGGATATCCACGTCCGTGATCTGTGTCAGGAATGTGGTGTGGCGGCAGTGGTCAGACCAGTAGGTGTCGATCATGCGCACTTCGGTGATGGTGGGGTCACGGTGTTCGGTGTCCCGGAAATACTGCTGGCAGAACTGGATATCGCCCAGATCCATTGCCAGACCGTAGTCGGCGATGAACTTTTTCAGCTCGTCCTCCGACAGACCGATAAAGCCGGTGAGGGTCTCTACGGTAGTCGGGATGGTATAGTTGGTATCCAGGGTCTCCGGCAGTTCCGGAGATGCCTCCCGGCGCTCTACCGGGTTGATAAGGTATTTCTTCAGACGGTCGAACTCAGCGTCCGTGAGACTGCCGGTGACAACATAGACGTCTGCGGTGCGGACACGGCAGCGCTCGCCCTGGAGCAGGATCTGGATACACTGTTCACAGCTGTCGGCACGCTGGTCGAACTGACCCGGCAGATACTCTGTGGCGAACATCCGCTGACCCTCTTCCAGTGCCGGCAGTTCTGTGTAGGTGTGGTCTACAGCAGGCTCGGAAAATACGGTGGGGACAGCACGCTCGAAAGCCTCTGCCGTCAGATGGTCTGCGTCATAGCGGTGGAAAATGCGGATGTCGCTGACATTCAGACGGAGCGCCGTCTGCACATCGCTCAGAACCGAGCGTGCCTCAACGGCGAATTCCGGCTTTTTCTCCACATAAATACGAAAAACGGACATGGTAAATCTCCTTTATTTTGAATTTGCGGATGCTGCTGCGGACTGGCTCCCCTATAGGCACCCGAAGGGCGTGCCTTGTGCTGAGCTGGCAAGCCGCAGGCTTGACTGAGGGGTATTTCCGTGAAAACTAGCACATGAAGAAAAAAGATTCCGCAAAACCCCTCCACCAGCTTCGCTGGTCCCCCTCCCCTTTCAGGGAGGCTGATTCAGCAGACTTGTACAAGGGCAGCAGCTGTTTGCTGTTTTTCTGCACACGGTCGATGTGGGCATCGACCCCTACAGGTCTTCGTCAAGACCGGACTCTGTCAGCGTCCCATAGCAGCATTCCGCATCACTCTCTTCTATTCTAACACAAAAAATGCGATTACGCAAACTTTTTTTTGGATTTTTTGCAGAAATTCGCACAACGGTGCCGTTCGGGGTGTGTCCCACGTGATAGCCGTCGCCACGCTCACGTTCAAAAAGCACCGGAAATTCCGTGCCGATCTGGCTTTTCAGAAAGTTTTCCTTGGCGGTCTTCGCCGCTTTCTGCGCCTGTTCCATCCGGGCAGTTTTTCTGCGCCGCTGCACTGTTCCGGAAACGCCGCAGCCCGTGTGCCGGCTCTGGGCGAATAGCGGAACACGTGCATGGCGGCAAACGCCATCCGCTGTGCAAACGCCAGCGAGTCCCGGAAGTCCTCGTCCGTCTCGCCGGGAAAGCCCACCATGAAATCTGTGGTAATGGCGCAGTCGGGAAAGTACCGCCGGATGCGCTGACAGATGGCGGCATACTCGGCGCTGTCATACTTCCGGTTCATGGCACGCAGAGTCCTGTCACAGCCGCTTTGGAGAGACAGGTGGAACTGGGGACAGAACTGGGGCAGCGCCGCCAGCCGGGAAAGCTGTTCTTCCGTCAGCCGCTCCGGTTCGAGAGACCCCAGCCGGACACGCTCCACGCCGGGAACAGCGGCACAGGTCTCCACCGCCTCTGCCAGCGAGCCGTCCCACTCCATGCCGTAAAAGCCCAGGTTGATGCCGCAGAGGACGATCTCCCGATAGCCGTTCTCCGCAAATCCGGCGGCGGCTTTCCGCAGTTCCTCCGGCGGCAGGCTCCGGCAGCGTCCACGGGCATAGGGATGATGCAGTAGCTGCAAAAACAGTTGCACCCGTCCTGTATCTTCAGAAAGGCACGGGTGTTGTCCGGCATGGTGTCGCAGGGCAGCGCTCGAAGTCATCCTGTGCGCCGTAGCTGTCCACGGCGGCGATCCGGGCATGGTTCTGACACAGCTCCGCCAGCAGTCCCGGCAGCCTGCTCCGGTGTTTTGTGCCAAGCACCAGGTCTGCCTCCGGGATGGCGGCTGCCTCGTCGGGATACGCCTGGGGATAACATCCCGTCAGCACCAGCAGAGCATCCGGGTGTTCCCGGCGCACCTTTCGCATGGCGTGGCGCAGGCGGCTGTCCCCGGATGCGGTGACGGTGCAGGAGTTGAACAGGAAAATGTCCGCCTCTTCCGGCTGAGAGACCACCGTATAGCCGGCGCTTTGCAGCAGAGACTGCATCCCGGCGGTCTCACAGGTGTTCACCTTGCATCCGAATGTATAAAAATAACAGTTCAAGTCTGTGCGATACCTCCTCATCTCCAGAAAAACGACGGAATTTCCGAAAAAACGACCGGGTTTCCGCAGAATCTTTGCGCCGTTTTCACTGGATTTCATGAAATTAACGTCACTGTCAAAAAAACAGGGGTGTTTTCATCTTCTATTATACTATATCGACGAAATTGTTGCAATCGTCTTGACAAGAAAATTTTTTCGTGGTAGACTATAGGTACAGAACGGGAAAGCACCCGGAGCTTGCACAATGAAAGCGAAAGGCGGTATGCACGTTGCCGTTTTATGGGATGTGCTTTTGGTTCTGCAATTTATTGTGACACCGGAAGGGCGAGAATCAGACCCCTTCAAGAGGAGGTAATTGTTATGTATGAAACAACAATTCAGTTGAATGCGATCAACGATGTAAAGGATTTCGTAAACAAGGTTATGCTGTTCAATTATGACATTGATCTGGTGTCCGGCCGTTATGCCATTGATGCAAAATCCATCATGGGTATCTTTAGCCTGGATCTGTCCAAGCCGATCAAGCTGCAGGCACACACAGACGATGCAGACAAGCTGGTAGAGGCTATCGGCAAGTACATCGTAAAGTAAGTTTTTAGAACACACATCTTTTTCAAAGATTGAGTAGAATAGTAAGAGGGAAAAACGGCACTCCGGAGACGGGGTGCCGTTTTTCTGTGCTATGCTGCTGTAAATTTTTCTCAAAAGCTCTTCCGCCACACCGACGGCGAGAGCAGCACCAGGATGGGGAAAATTTCCAGCCGTCCCAGGAGCATATCTGCCGACAGCACCATTTTGGAGAAGTCTGACAGAAAGGAAAAGTTCTCCATCGGTCCTACCCGGTTCATGCCCGGTCCGATGTTGTTGATGCAGGTGGACACCGCCGACACCGCCGTGCCGAAGTCCATATCGTCCAGAGAGATCAGCAGGAATGATGCAATCACCAGTCCCAGATACAGGATCAGATAGCTGAGGACGTGCTGCAATACCTCCGAGCGCAGGATCTTGTCGTCCGACTTCACCTGATTCACCGAGTTAGGGTGTACCATTTTCCGCAGGGACGCAAAGCCGCTTTTCCACAGGATCACAAAGCGCTGCACCTTAAAGCCGCCGCCGGTAGAGCCGCCGCACGCTCCGATAAACATGAGCAGCAGCAGGATCATCTGGGAAAACAGCGGCCAGTTGTTGTAGTCCGCCGTGGCGAATCCGGTGGATGTCATGATGGACGCCACCTGGAACACCGCATAGCGAAAGCACTTTCCCACACTGTGATAGATGGGCTGGATATTGAGCATGATAAGCCCTGTGGCGGCGGCGATGATGCAGAAATAAACACGCAGTTCCGTGTTTTTCCGCACCTCCCGGAAACGCCGGATGAGCAGGTAATAATACAGGGTAAAGTTCACCCCGAACAGGATCATGGTGACGGTAATGACACCCTCCAGATACGGGGAATTATAGTAGGAAACGCCGTCGTTTTTGATGCCGAATCCCCCGGTTCCGGCAATACCCATGGCGTGGCACACGCTGTCGAACAATGGCATTCCGCCGGTGAACAGCAGGATCACCGTGACCAGCGTCAGCACGCCGTAGATGAGGTACAGATACAGCGCCGAGGTCTTTCCCTTGGGGACAAGCTTTCCCACCTGGGGACCGGGACACTCCGCCTGCATCAGATACAGTGCGTTTCCCGTAGACGGCAGAATGGCGATGGCAAGCACCAGTACGCCCATGCCGCCTACCCAGTGGGTAAAGCTGCGCCAGAACAGGATGCCCCGTGGCAGCGCCTCCACGTCCGTCAAAATGGACGAACCCGTGGTGGTGAACCCGGAGATGCTCTCGAACAGCGCATCCACATAGTGAGGAATGCTGCCGCTGAGATAAAAGGGCAGCGCACCCACCGCAGAAAAGATGATCCACATAAGGGATGCAATGACCATGCCCTCTCTGGCGAACATATACCGCCGCTTGGGACGATACAGCGCACCGGGCAGCGCCGCCAGCGCCATGCCTGCGCCCACGCACAGAAAGATCAGCAGGAAGTAGTATTCCCCATAGTACAGGCTCACCAGCGCCGGCACAACGAACAGTGCCGAGGACAGCAGCAGCGCCATGGAGAGATAGTGCAGAACAATTCCTTTATTCATCCCGTCACCGCCTTAATCCAGAATGCTTTTCAGCCCGGAGAAGTGGTGTTCCTTGGAGACGATCACCACAGAATCCCCCAGTTCAATCACGGCGCTGCCGTCCGGAATGATGATCTCCCGTTTCCGGATGATGGCGCAGATCAGGATGTTCTTCTTCAGCCGGACATCCTTCAGCGGCACGCCCACCAGGTCGGGGATACGTTCTTTCACCCGGAACTCGATCGCCTCCACCTGGTTGCCCACCAGATGGTACAGGGATTCGATCTCGCTGCCGGCGGTGCTTTCCAGAGAGCGCACATAGCTCAGCACATTGCCCATGGTGAGGAACTTCGGCGACACCACGCAGTCCAGCCCCAGGTCTGACGCCAGTCCGATGTAATTTTCCCGGCTGATCTTGGTGACCACCTTGGCGTTGGTGTTGTCCTTGGCGAACAGGGAAATAATCATGTTTTCCTCGTCGATGCCGGTGAGCGCCACAAAGCCGTCCACCTCCAGTACACCCTCTTCAATGAGCAGATCCTGGTCTGTACCGTCGCCCCAGACGACGATGGCTTTCGGGAGCCGTTCCGCCAGTTCGTTGCAGCGCTCCCGGTCCTTTTCGATCAGCTTGACCTTCATGCCCAGCGCCAGCAGCTGTTTCGCCAGATAATACCCGACTCTGCCGCCGCCCACCAGCATAGCGGTCTTGACCTTGTCCTTCATGAAACCGCTGGCACGGAAAAAGCGCTCGATGTTCTTATGGGATGCCGCCACATGGATGCGGTCGCCGCTCTGCATCACGAAGTCGCCGCCGGGTATCATCACATCGCCGTCCCGCTGGACAGCGCAGACCAGGAACTTGGTCTTGATCTTCTTGTAAAGTTCCGCCAGGGTGATGCCCGACAGCCACGGGAAATCCGGGAGACGGTATTCCACCAGTTCCAGCTTGCCCTTGCCGAACACTTCCACCTTTGCCGCCGACGGAAAGACCAGCACACGCATGATCTCGTCTGCGGTGGAAAGCTCTGGATTGATGACCATAGACAGCCCCAGATCTTCCCGGATGAGGTGCATCTGCTGATAGTACTCCGGCATCCGCACCCGGGAGATGGTCTTTTTCGCCCCCAGGCGCTTGCCGATGAGACAGCAGAGAATGTTCAGCTCGTCATAAGGCGTAGCGGCGATGAGCAGTGTCGCCTTGTTGACCCCTGCCTCCAGCTGTGTCTCCGCCGTAGCGCCGTTGCCCTCGATGCACATCACGTCCAGGGTATTCTGGCTCTTGCGTAGGTGCGCCTCTTCGCAGTCCACCACAGTCACGTCGTGACCCTCACGCACCAGCACAGCCGCAAGGTTGCTGCCGATCTTTCCGTTTCCGATAATTACGATTTTCATAGTATCCACCCAATAAATTGGCAATCGCTTGCCGCAGCTTATCATCTGTTTTCTCAGAGCCTGTTCCGCATCTTTTTCCCACGTCTTTTCGGCAGATTTTTTCGCTGACTGCGTCAAAATCCGCACGTAAAAAGATACTGAACAGGCTCTTAAAAATGAACAAAATCTATTATAGCATCTTTGTGCAATAATGTCAACGGAAAAACTGCTTTTTCACACGCAGACCCATTTTTCTCATTTTTCCCCTGGAAAAGGACGATTTTCCACGGAGACGGTCGGGCGCTGCTGAACCGTGATGCTTTCTGCAATGCCTTTTTGTAATGCTCTCCTCAACGCATTTGTAGGGGCGAACATTTATCCCCCTGTCCCTCCGGGACATCCCCCTTTTCAAGGGGACAATAAGCCTCCCTTGAAAAGGGAGGTGGCACGAAGTGCCGGAGGGATAAATTTAATTGAGGATATACTGTCAGCTTACGCTGACATCCCCCTTTTCAAGGGGGACAATAAAAAGAGAGACAATCCGGTGACGCACCAACGGGCGAACCATGTTCACCCTACGAGACCAACAAAAAGCACCGCCGGGAAACCAAATCTCCCGGCAGTGCCGCAATATTTCTGCTGTTATTTTTCCGCAAACACGGTGCTTTTCAGCTGCTGCTTTGCCGCATCGAAGTCCACCTGCAAAACGGACTCGCCGCCGATATCTGCGCCCTGATAGGTGCCGTCCGCCGGCACACGCTGCTGCGCCATGTCATAGGTCGCCAGCTTCAGCGGCGTGGTGACTGCATAGCCGTACAGAGACAGCACCGACATATTGGTGGTCATCTTCGGCAGCGCACCCATGCACACCGGAAACAGCCGGAACGGGTTGCTTTTGATCTTGCCCATAACCTGCTCCATAACCGTGCGCTGGCGCTCGGTACGCTCAAAGTCGGCGTTTCCCACATACCGGATACGGCTGTAGGACAGCGCCTGCTTGCCGTCCAGTTTCAGCTTGCCGCCGCCGTCCAGCAGGTCGTCCTCCCGGTCGTCGCCCATGATCTCGTTGACCTCGCTGATGAGGATCTCGTTGACTGCCTCCGCCTCCCGGTCGGATATCTCCAGCTCCACACCGCCCACTGCGTCGATCATCGCCGCACACGCCGCAAAGGTGATCATCACATAGTCGTCGATATGTACGTCAAAGTTCTCCTCGATGGTGTCCATCAGCAGTTCCGGGCCGCCGTAGGAATACGCCGCATTCAGCTTGGCGCTGCCCTGCCCCGGAATGTCCACATAGGCATCACGCATAAACGAAGTCATGTAGATCTGATGCGTTTTGGAATTCAGCGACACTAAAATCATGGAGTCTGAACGTCCACGCTCCTCGTCCGGGTCACGGGTGTCCGTGCCGATCACCAGCACGTTTTTTACATAGGATGCGTCCATACTGCCGCTGGTGACAGTCCGGTCTCCGGTGTCCACCCGGTTCATGCCCAGGATGCCCACCATAGCGATAGCGGAATAGAGCAGGAACACCGCCACGATCACCGTCAGCACAATGCGCACCAGCCGGCTCAGAAAAGAACCCTGCCGCTTTCGTGAAGTACGGTTCCGACCGGAACTCTGTCTCGGCGTACTCTGCCTTGGCGGTTCCCGTCTGGTCTGGCTCTGCCGGGGCGGATTCTGTCTCGGCGACGTCTGCCGGAAGCTTCCCGGCGTGGCTGATTGTAACCCTGTCCCTGGGGACGCTGGGGCTGGCGGTAGGTCTGACCGCCGTGATATCCCGGTGCAGCCTGCTGTCTCGGCGGCGGACTGCCCTGCGGACGCTGTCCCTGGGGATAGCTCTGCCGTGCCGCATAGCTGCCCTGTGCCGGGCGCTGTGCCTGCTGCCCGTAGCCGTTCTGGGGATACCCATTCTGCGGATAGCCCTGCTGCCCATAGCCGTTTTGCGGATACCCGTTCTGCGGATATCCTTGCTGTCCGTAGCCATTCTGCGGATACCCATTCTGCGGATAGCCCTGCTGCCCATAGCCGTTTGCGGATACCCATTCTGCGGATACCCGTTTCGGGGATAACCCTGCTGTCCGTAACCGTTTCCCTGACTGCGCACCTCCTGTGCGTTCAGCTGCCGGGTATCGTACTGGTCTGTGGAGCCGTCCGATGCAGCGGCACGGAAAAACATGGTCTCCTCGCCGTCTGTGTTGTTCTGTTTATGATTTCGTTCCACGCTAAGCCACTCCTTTCACGGGAATTACCGTATCCGCACCGCCAGTGCTGTCACCAGCGTCAGGATCGCATGATAGATCAGGAAAAAATAAGCCGTCATCTGGGTATATGCGCCGGTGACCACATGGATCATCGCCAGCGAAAAGCCCAGGAGTCCTGCCGCAACCAGCAGGATCACGCCCAGCACCGCCGCACGGCGCACCCGTCTCGCACCCAGCAGCAGCGCACCTGCACCAAAACCGGTGTCGCCCACGGTCATGGATGCGCTGACGCAGCCCAGGTCGCCGGTCTCACGCTGGAACAGGTGGTGCATAGAGGTGGGAACGATCTTTAAGTAAGCCTCCGGGAAATCGAACAGCGCCGCCAGCCGCCGGAGCGAAACGGAACAGTCCACACTCCGCAGCACCAGCGCCACACGCTCCTGCCGCAGCGCCTGCATCTGCCGCTTTACCTTGGGGTCTGCCGTGATGCGCACGGAAAACATTGCCGCCAGCACACCGCTCACCGACAGATACAGCACATCGCCGCTGCCCTCTGCCAGCTCTGCCTCTCTGGTCTTGGTGGGCAGTCCCTCGATGTTGTGGTTCGCCATCATCTCCCGTCCGCCGAACAGCACACGCCGGTTTGCGATCCAGCCGCAGAGTCCCAGCCCGTCCTCACAGACAAACTCGTCTACCGGCCGCAGCGTTTCCCGGTCGGGGATCATCTCCGCAAAGGCGCTCTGGAGCATACTGTCTCCGTGATGCACCAGGCTCGCCGCATCCAACAGCACCTCGTCCATCTTCGCCCCGGAAAGCACCTTCATGCCGGCGATCTGCACCGATCCCTTGGGGAACAGGTCGTTCGCCTCCACCAGCAGGGCGTTGGTGTCGAAAAAGTCGTCCACGCTCTGATAGCCCAGCATCGCACTGTTGGATGCCGCCGCCTTTTTCGACTCACGCTCCAGCGGCAGATTGACTGCCAGGGCGCTCGCCGTACCGCAGCACGCCACCTGCAATAGTGCCAGCATGGAGCAGAAAAAGCTGATCCAGGGCATCCCGAACGCCGTTCCCATGCGAATCAAAGTCATGCCCACAGCGATGAGCAGCGTCACTGCGCCGCAGATGGGCGTCATGGTGCGGCAGAGACTGTCCGCCATATCCGTGGAATAGGAATACCGCAGGATATCGCACACCCCGTCTGCCTTGCGCACAGCGGTGACAATGGGGATATCGTGCAGCACGCCACGGGTGAGCAGTTCTGCGGTCTCCTCCTGGGAGACATAGGAAAGCACCCGTTTCTGTCCCTCCCGGGAGATCACGTTCACATTCCGCAGCGCACGGCGCACCATGAGCAGCCGTCCGATGATGTTGCAGAACAGCGCCAGCAGAGCGCACGGCACGTAGAGATGCACCGTCCCCGAAGAAAGAGTCTCCGGCGCAACGACGGCGCAAACTGCACCCAGCAGCGTGGGCAGCAGGGGCAGCACCGCCATGCTGTCGCTGTCCGCATGAAAGCGGAGCAGATTCCACAGCCCGTTTTTCACCGTGGGGAACATCACGCCCAGCCCCAGCAGTCCCAGCGCCAGCTGAATGATGCTGTAGCCTCTGGGGGTGACCGTCTGTAAAAATGCACTGCCGCTCAGCACTTCCAGACACGCCAGAACAGCGCCGGCAAGTGTCAGCACCAGCATGGCGACAAACCGGAAGAACACCACATTCCGCAGGTTTTCCAGGGTCTTTTTCACCAAGCCCAGATCATCCGGCTTGCGCTTGTCCGCATCTTCCCCGAAGGTGTGGCTGCGCACACGCTGGCGAATGGGACGAAAGCTGCCGGTCTGCTGCTTTTCCTGGTAATAGTAGTCCTTTTCCTCCTCCCAGTGCCGTCTGGAGGCCGGCGGTTCTTCCGGTACTGTCCGGGCATCCGGGCGCTGAAATTCTCCGGTAACCGACTCTTTGAGATAAGTACTCTCCGGTGAGCGCCGCCGCCGTTTCCGGTTCTTTTCTCTGGCACGTGTGGAGTCCTGCATCTGCCGCACATTGGGGCGATGCTTTTCCGCCAGCTCTTCCGTTTCCGGCTCAGCCAGCATGACTGCGCCGTCATAGCCGCTGTTGCCGTTCTCCGGATAGGATGCGCCATAGCGTGCCGCACCGGCAGCCTTGACGAAGGAGACATTTTCCCGGCGGAGATGCTGGGTGGGAAAACGCTCCCGCAGCACCGGGGCAGCGTCGACATCTCTTGCCGCCTGCGCCGCCTTGTCCGCCTTGATGTGAGAAATGGTGGACTTGATATCCACCAGCTGTTCCTCGTCTCCCGCAGAAAACTCCGGCACGACCTGGTCATAGCCGGCTTGTTCCTGCCGCAGCGGACGGCTGGAGGTCGCCGCATTCACCAGCTTTTCCGTCTCCAGCGTCCCGTGGGACAAGGGCTTGTCCGAGGTATGCCGGATGCCGGAGCGCCTGCCGTCCTCGCTGTATTCGTTCAGAATCTCTTCTAATGTAAATTTATGGTCTGCCATAAGTTCACTCCTGTGGTAAAAACGTCACTTCGCCAGCCGCTGGCGAACTGCTTCGTACATAAAAATGCCTGCCGCCACGGACGCATTCAGGGAGTTGACCTTTCCACGCATGGGCAGACTGAGCATAGCGTCGCACTTTTCGCTCACCAGGCGGCTCATGCCAAAGCCCTCTGAGCCGATGACAAACGCCGTGCCGCCGGTGAAGTCCGCATCCGTATAGCTTGTGCCTGCGGCATCTGTACCGTAGATCCAGACGCCGTTTTTCTTCAGCGTCTCCATAGCGGATGCCAGATTGGGGACACGGGCCACCGGCAGCCAGCTTGCAGCGCCGGCAGAGGTCTTTCCCACCGTCAGCGTCAGCGATGCGCTGCGCCGCTTGGGGATCACCACGCCGTGTGCGCCGGCAGCCTCTGCCGTCCGGATGATCGCACCCAGATTGTGGGGGTCCTGGATGCCGTCACAGAGTACCAGCAGCGGCGGTTCGCCCTTTTCTGCGGCACGTTCCAGCAGTTCTTCCAGGGAAACATAGGTGCCGCACGCACCCTCGGCAGCCACGCCTGATGGACTGCGCCGCCGGTGAGCTGGGACAGCTTGGACTCGGTGACCACTTTCACCGGGATGCCCTTTTCCTTGGCGAGCCGGATGATCTCCTGGAGACCGCCGCTCTCCTGTCCCACATAGATCAGATCGATCTTGGCATCGCTCCGCAGCGCCTCCAGAACGGGGTTGCGTCCGGCAATGCGGTCGTTTTCGGTCTCCGGTGCATCCGCCGGCTTTTGTCCCCGGCGGGGCTGTGGTTTTCTCTGGCTCATATCAAATCCTCCGTTATCTCTCTGCGCTGTGTCCAAAAGTACAGCACAGCTTTTATTTTTGCACGATTCTATTTATTATAGCACACCCAGAGAGAAAAAACAAGAATTTTCACGGGATTTTCAGATTTTTCTTTCCGCCGGGAGCCGTCACAGCAGCAGCAGGCACACCGCCGCCGTCCCCAGGCAGCTAAGCAGCACCAGCAGGACGGTACGCAGCCAGAACCGTTTTTCCGCCTTGTCCGGCGCAGCTCCCGGAGCAGGGCATCTGCATCCGCACGGGAAAGCTGCTGGGGCAGCTGGGTCACGCCGGGTTTGAGATAAAACACGGCACGTTCAAAATACAGGCTGTCCGGATGGTTCACTTCGATGATCTTTTTCTGTACGCCTTTTACCATTTCTTCTGTCTCCTCCTGTTTCCGCCGTGCAGTGTCGCACGAGCTTTTCACATCTGCACAAACTTTTTACATCTACACGGGCTTTTAACAAGAGTATGCGCACCTCGGAAACCGTTCAAACAGAAGAACCCCGGTTTTCCACAAAAACCAGGGATTCGACCGTATATTCTGTGGAAAACTCTGTGGAAACTGTGGAAAACAAGCGCTTTTTCCATCTCTGCCCCCGAATGTGGAAACTGGTGGAGAGTTTCGCCGAACGGCTGTCTCAGACGCCTGCCGTCAGGGGCATCACCGGCGCATCGGTGCGGAACGGCGCCGCCGGAATACCGTTCGTCCCGAACAGGGAGACCGGTCCGTAGTTCACCCAGTTGTACCGTGCCGCCACGGGTGCATCCACGCCGTCCGCCGTGAGCCGCACGGTGTTCCCGTCCAGGACAGCCTTTGCCGGATGATACACCCCGTCTGCCCCGGCGATCTCAAAGCCACGGGTTCGCCGTGCCATACCATCCCCTGTTCGGCGTGGGAAAAGAATACGGTGAGGGTGTCGCCCTCTGCCGCAAAGCTGCGGTAGATAGGACCGAACGCCTGCAATTCCGTTTCGCCGTAGACCAGCGCCGTGCCTGGAGCGCCAGGCGGTGTCCCACCGGGTGCTTGTCCACAGGGTGGATGTTGCAGTACTCGCCGCAGTCCAGGATCACGGCGATGCCTGTGTTTTTCACCGTCTGATACACCCGCATCTGCGCCTCACGCAGCTTGCTCCACGCCCCGTTTTCCGGGGTGTCCGCATAGGTGTGCATGGGCAGCTGCACCAGGAGAAAGGGCAGGGTCTCGTCCCGGAAATCCTGGCGCCACCGGGCAATGAGCATCGTCAGCAGTGTACCATAGGTGTCGGGTCGGATCTCTCGTTTTCGCCCTGATAATAGAAAAATCCCCGGATGGTATAGGGTGTCACCTGCCGCAGCATGGTGTGGTACATCCCGGCAGGACGGTACGGGCTTTTGATGCCCATCGGACCGGGATAGCGGTTTTCGCCGCAGCGCCGGATAATCTCGTCCCAGGCATATTGCCGTCCTCCTGGTAGCACTTCTGCATCCGCTTTTCCCAGGCGGTGTGATAGGTCACATATTCGTCATAGGCGGCGATCATCTCCTCGTCGGTCTTTCCGGCGACGGCATCCGCATAGTCCTGCAAATAGGGGTGTCCGGCAGTGTGCGCCCGGAGATCTTCCTCCGGCAGCCAGCAGCTCACCGAAGAGCCGCCGAAATTGCAGCCGATGATCCCCACGGGAACGCCCAGGGTCTGCGCCAGCTCCTTTGCTGCCAGATAGCCGGCAGCCGACCAGGTGCCGCTGGTCTCCGGGGACGGCAGCTCCCAGTGGGCGGCATCCATGGCAGCTTTGTAAGCGTCGTCCCGGAAGGTATTTCTCGGCACGGAAAAATACCGGACGTTGGAGTCTGCGCACTGCGCCAGTTCCGCAGCGCCGTTTTTGGCATCTTTCAGCATGAACTCCATGTTGGACTGTCCCCCGGCGAGCCAGACCTCACCGAATGCCACATCCGTGAAGGTCTGTTCGTTCACCGTCATGGTACAGCCCGTTCCGCCGGGCATGGGCGGCAGTGTCACGCACCAGCTGCCGTCTGCACCTACAGCGCCGGAAACAGTACAGCGGCGCTCCGGGACGGAAACCGTCACCGTCTCGCCGGGCGTTCCCGTGCCGAAAACCGCAATGGGCTTTCCACGCTGGAGCAGCATATGGTCTGTAAAAATGGTTGCACATTGTATCATAATGGATTCTCCTCGTATTGTGATGGTTTTATAGGCAACACCGCACAAAGCTTGTGCGTAAGATGCGCAGCCAGATTTTTTGGCAGATTGCGCAGAAATTTCGCAGGCATACTGTCGTATGTCAAGAGATTTCTGTGCAATATGACGGAAAATCAGCAAGCAGATTGCGTGCAAAGCCGTCAGGCGGGCTTTGTGCGGTATTGCCTTTATTATACCGGGTTTTCCGGCGGTTGTCAACGAAACGGCAGGGTGTCAAATCGCCGCTCTTGACACATCTGCCTCCGCCATGGTACAATATGGGACAGAACCGGACAGCGCCGCAGTGCGCCGTCCCCACGAAAAAAAGGAGCAGCAAGCTATGGCAAAACAACACTGGAAAGGCAGCGTCCTCTTAGCACCCGTACCGCCGACCCTGGTCTCCTGCGGCACGATGGAGCATCCCAACGTCCTCACCATCGCCTGGACAGGCGTTCTGGCGACCCATCCGCCCATGACCTATATTTCCGTCCGACCCTCCCGGTATTCCTACGACCTCATCCGGGAATCCGGCGAGTTCGTCATCAATCTCCCCACCTCCGCCATGATGAAAGCCACGGATTTCTGCGGCGTGCGCAGCGGCAGAGACGTGGACAAGTTCGCACAGTGCCACCTCACCCCAGAGCAGGCGCAGACCGTAAGTGCGCCCATGATCGCCGAGTGTCCCGTCAGCCTGGAGTGCCGTGTCACCGACACGAAAGAACTGGGGACACACACCGTCTTTGAGGCAGAGATCACCGGCGTGAATGTAGACGAACGCTTTCTGGACAGCAAGGGCAAGCTGAATCTCCAGCAGTGTGGTCTCATGGCATACGCCCACGGGGAATACTTCGCCCTGGGCAGAAAGCTGGGGAACTTCGGCGATTCCGTCCGGAAAAAGAAAAAGCCGGGCAAGGGAAAAAGACAGCCGGGGAAGAAAGGGTGATTTTCTGTGGGGCAGGGAAACAGCACTGTAGGGGCGAATATAGTTCGCCCGCTGTGCGACTCGCTGACATAACGACTCTGACCACACTTCGTACCGTCTCCTCTATGAGAGGAGGCTTTATAAAAATTGATTTATGTATTGACAAATCCAGCGTTCTGTCGTATAATATAGATAAAGAGAGAGCATACCAGCAGACGGTCTGCTCCCAAGAATTAGTTATATGAAATAACCGCCTCTAGTTGGAAGCTCAGGGCGGTTATTTCCGTTTTTTGAAGTTTAAGTAAGCAAGATATGCTTTGAATACTTCGCAAACCATGCTAATGCACTTGACAAGGATGTCTATGTTCATTCGCACTCACTCCCTTCCGGGAGCTGGAATCGACCGCCTACCGTTATTGGTATGCCCTCAGAGCTTTAGTATATCACATACGACAAAAAATGTCAAACAAGCACGCAATAACGAGAATGATTTGTGTGGAATCCCCCTGCATTCACCTTGACTTTTCCACAAAATCTGCTATAATATAGAAGTAGAAGGCAGTGCTGCCTTCTTTCTGTATAACCACGGCATTCCGGGACAAACTAACGGGGAAAACACCCGAACCGTCCAAAGGAGTACCGCTATGACCAGACAGAACGACAGCACATCCAAAAGCAGCACCGAGGAACAGCTGGATCAGGCACAGCTGATCGAAGAGACCGGCGGTGTCCGGCCGCAGAACGCCAGGCACCTCATCCACTGTCTGAACATCATCGGACAGGTAGAGGGACACAACGTCCTGCCGGAGGACACCAAGACCACCAAGTATGAACACGTTCTCCCGGCGCTGGTCGCCATTGAGCAGGATCGGGAGATCGAGGGACTGCTCATCCTGCTCAACACCATGGGCGGCGATGTGGAGGCTGGACTCGCCATTGCGGAAATGATCGCCGGAATGCACACGCCCACCGTCTCCCTGGTGGTGGGCGGCGGTCACTCCATCGGCATTCCCCTGGCAGTGAGCGCCGATGTCTCGTTTATTGTTCCCTCCGCCTCCATGACGGTACACCCGGTGCGCACCAACGCTGGTGCTGGGTGTGCCGCAGACTACCGTTTATTTTGAAAAGATCCAGGAGCGCATCACCGGTTCATCACCGCCCACAGCCGCATCCCACAGGAGACGCTGGAACGGATGATGATGAACACCCAGGAAATGGCAACTGATATGGGGACTGTGATCTCCGGCAGAGAGGCTGTGGAAAGCGGTCTCATCGACCGGATGGGTTCTCTCCACGATGCCATCGAGGCGCTCTATCATCAGATAGAAACATAAGGGCAGCACTGCATCCTTGCCGTGCCGCGTGAGAACTGCACCCCGGCGTTCTGCCGGGCAGTTCCTTTCAGAAAGGCACATAACATTGGCAAAAAAATCTGCATCTTCCAAAAAGACTTCCAAGCCAGCACCCAAAAAGAAACCGGCAGCCAAGAAAAAGGCTGCCGGTACTTCTGCTGCACAGACGGCGAAAGAAGAGGCACTGGAAAAGCTGAACCGCCAGCAGAGCGGCAACACCAAGTTCCAGTCCGTCATCCTCTTTGCCTGCGCAGTGCTGTTTTTCCTGCTGGCGTTTATCCACGGCAATGCCGGATGGTACTTCATGCACCGGGTCATCCGTGGCATTTTCGGCTTTTCCATCGTCATTGTCCCCATTATCCTGCTCATCACCGCCTATTACACCGAAAAGCGTGAGGGAATGTCCCTCTCCCGGCGGCTGCTGTTCAGCGCCGGACTGACGGTACTGGTGAGCAGCTTTTTCCAGATCATGTTCATCGGTGACATCGGGAAAAAAGGCTTTTTCCGTGCCATCGGCTACTTATACACCACCGCCGCAGACGATGCATTCCAGAGCGGCGGCGTCATCAGCGCCGTTCTCGCCTATCCCTTTCTGCGGATCATCGGCACGCCCGGTGCGCAGATCATCATTGCCCTGCTGCTCTTTGTCGCCATTATGTGGATGCTGGATATGAGTATGCAGCAGCTGTGGTACTATATCTGCTGGCCGTTCCGCAAGCTCCGGGAACTCTGGAACAAAGAGCCGGACTGGGCGGACGATATCCCCGACACGGACATCTCCGGCGAACCGGAACTGCCCCAGGCAGAAGAGCCGGAATTTCTGCTCCCGGAGCAGACCGGACCGAAACGGGCAAAAGTCCACCGCAAGGGCAGCCGTCCTGCCGAACCAGTTCCCGAACCGGCGGCAGACGACAGCCTGGAATCTGCCATCCCCGATTTTGTCGAGGACAACTCGCCGCTTTCCCCGGATCTGGACGCTATGATACGGGACAGCTACAGCCAGCCCCAGGACAATGCGCCCTATACTCCGGCGTATGACATGGACATCGACATCCCCATCCCGGAGGACGAGCCGGACAACGGAGCGATCGTCTCCCCGGAAGAGCTGATGCAGGATCCGCCGGAACTGTTCACCCCGGATGCGGAAACTGCTCCGGCAGAAACAGCGGCACCGGCTGCACCGGCATCCGAACCGGTCTCCCAGCCGCCGGCACGTCCCTATCAGATTCCCAGCATCGACTTTTTGCAGAACGGCGTCAGCCGTGCCGGAGACCCTGCGGTAGACCAGGAAATGAAAGAAAAAGCCGGCATTCTGGTAGAGACGCTGAAAAGTTTCGGCGTGACCGTCCGCATCACCGGGATTTTCCGGGGACCGTCCGTCACACGGTATGAGATACAGCCTGCCGCCGGCATCAAGGTCTCCAAGATCACCGGACTGGCAGACGACATTGCCCTTTCTCTGGCAGCGCAGGGGGTTCGCATCGAGGCGCCCATTCCCGGAAAGCCTGCCATCGGCATCGAAGTCCCCAACAGCCACAAGGACACCGTTTCGCTCCGGGAAATCCTGGAGAGCGACAGTTTCCGCAGTTCCAGGAGCAAGCTGGCGTTTGCGGTGGGACGGGACATCGCCGGAAATGCGTCGTAGGCGACATCGCCCGGCTGCCTCATATGATCATCGCCGGTGCGACCGGTTCCGGTAAGTCGGTCTGCACCAACTCCATTATCATGAGCATCCTGTATCACGCCACACCGGAAGAGGTCAAGCTGATTCTGATCGACCCGAAGATCGTCGAGTTCACGGTCTATGAGGGCATTCCCCATCTGCTCATCCGGTGGTCACTGACCCGAAAAAGGCTGCTGGTGCGCTGAACTGGGCGGTGCAGGAGATGCAGCGGCGGTATAACCTGTTCGCAGAAAACAGCGTCCGTGACCTGGGCGACTACAACGCTGCGGCGGCACAGCCCGGCAGCGGTCTGGAACCCATGCCGCAAATCGTGGTGATTATCGATGAGCTTGCCGACCTGATGATGACCACTTCCAAGGAAGTGGAGGACTCCATCTGCCGTCTGGCGCAGAAAGCCCGTGCCGCAGGAATGCACCTCATCATCGCAACCCAGCGTCCGACCACGGATATTATCACCGGACTTATCAAAGCGAACATCCCCAGCCGTATCGCCCTGTCGGTCATGTCCCAGGTGGACTCCCGCACCATCCTGGATACCGGCGGCGCAGAAAAGCTGCTGGGTCACGGCGATATGCTGTACTTACCCAACGGAAAGATCAAGCCGGTCCGTGTCCAGGGCTGTTTCACTTCCACCAAGGAGATCGAAAAAGTGGTGGACTTCATCAAGTCCCAGACCCAGAGCGAATACAGCAACGAGATCATAGAACAGGTGGAACAGAGCATTCCCGTCACCAAGGCAGAGGCAAAGGAACTGCGTGCCGCAGAAAAAGCGGCTGCCGTCAACGAGCCGGAGCCAGGCAGCGATGAGGACGTGCTGGAACGTGCCATCGAAGTGGTTGTTGAGGCTGGACAGGCGTCCACCTCATCACTCCAGCGGCGGCTGAAGCTGGGCTATGCCCGTGCCGCCCGGATGATGGACGAGCTGGAACAGATGGGCGTGATCGGTCCCTACGAGGGCGCAAAGCCCCGAAAGGTGCTTATGACGAAAGAACAGCTGGCAGAACGGAAAATGCGGCGGCTGCAATAAATGACGAAAATTTTCTTTGTTATAATCCCCCTGTCCCTTCGGGACATCCCCCTTTTCAAGGGGGACATAATGAGTGACAATAAGCCTTCCTCGAAAAGGCACACCCTATAGGATAGGCGATTTTCAAGGAAGGCAAATTTACAAGGAGCAAATACATGACCCACTTTCTCCCTGTCACCATGCAGGAACTTCTGGAAACCGGCGTATCCCAGCCGGATTTCGTATACATCACCGGCGATGCTATGTAGACCACCCCAGTTTCGGGGCAGCCATTATCACCCGGCTGCTGGAATCCCAGGCTACAGCGTCGCTGTCCTCTCCCAGCCCGACTGGCACACCGTCCGGGACTTTCAGCGTTTCGGCAAGCCGAGACTGGCGTTTCTGGTGACCGGCGGCAACATCGACTCCATGGTCGCCCACTACACCTCTGCCAAGCGAAAGCGCAGCAGTGATATGTACTCTCCCGGCGGAAAAGCCGGACTGCGCCCCGACCGTGCCGTTATCACCTACTGCCGGAAGATCCGGGAGGCTTATCCCGATGCCGCCATTGCCATCGGCGGTCTGGAGGCGTCCCTGCGGCGGTTCGCCCACTATGACTACTGGGACGACACCGTCCGCCCGTCCATTCTGGTGGACAGCGGCGCAGACCTGCTCATGTACGGCATGGGTGAGCATCAGATCACGGAACTGGCACAGCAGCTGGCAGACGGCGTTCCCATCCGGGAGATCACCGGCATCCGTGGCACGTGCTACCTCACCGAGCCGGAAAGCACCCCGTGGGGCGGTGTCCAGTGTCCGGATTATGCCCAGGTCTGCCGGGACAAAAAAGGCGTATGCAAGCGACCCGACAGCAGTATGACCAGCAGGACGAGATCACCGGAAAGACAGTTCTCCAGCGCCACGGCAGTCAGATGCTGGTGCAGAATCCGCCGGCACTGAGTCTGACCCAGGACGAGCTGGACGCAGTCTACCGGCTGCCCTATCAGCGCAGACCGCACCCCATGTACGACAGCCGTGGCGGCGTTCCGGGCATCGAAGAGGTACAGTTCTCAATCGCCCACAACCGGGGCTGTTTCGGCTACTGCAACTTCTGCTCCATCGCCCTGCACCAGGGACGGCGCATCACCTGCCGCAGCGAGGAATCCATCCTGGAAGAGGCAAAAAAGATCACCGAAATGCCCAACTTCAAGGGCTATATCCACGACGTGGGCGGTCCTACCGCAAACTTCCGGCTGCCGTCCTGCAAAAAGCAGGCAAAAGCCGGGATGTGTCCGGGGAAAAAGTGCCTTGCTCCCGAACCCTGCAAGGCACTGCAGGTGGACCACAGCGAATACCTGGGCATTCTCCGCAAGCTGCGAAAGCTGCCCCGGGTCAAGCGTGTCTTTATCCGCTCCGGCATCCGGTTCGACTATGTGATGGCGGACAAGGACGACACCTTTTTCAAGGAACTGGTGGCGGAACACGTAAGCGGTCAGCTGAAGGTCGCACCGGAACACGTCAGCAACGTGGTGCTGGACAAAATGGGAAAGCCCCACATCGAGTGCTATGAGGCGTTTCAGAAACGGTTCTACGAGATCACCAAGAGCATCGGCAAAAAGCAGTATCTCGTCCCCTATCTCATGTCCTCCCACCCCGGCAGCACCCTCCAGGAGGCGGTAAAGCTGTCCCTGTTTCTCCGGGACAACGGCATCCATCCGGAACAGGTGCAGGACTTCTACCCCACGCCGGGAACGATTTCCACTTGTATGTACTACACGGAGCTGGACCCCTACACCATGGAGCCGGTCTATGTCCCGAAAACACCCAAAGAAAAAGCCATGCAGCGTGCGCTGCTCCAATATTATCTGCCCCAGAACCGCCAGCTGGTGCTGTCTGCACTGAAACAGGCAGGACGGCAGGATCTGATCGGCACAAAGCCGGGCTGTCTGGTCGCACCGGAACAGCACGCCGGCAATTCCCCAAAACCGTCCGGAAACGGACAGCGACACCCCAAAGGAGGCGCATCCCCACGAAACCGCAAACCATCTTCCAAAAAATCACGGCGGCACTGATCGCCGCAGCACTTCCGCTGCTGAGCGGATGCAGTCTGGACGATGCCGAAAGCTATCTCACCGACACCATTCAGCAGGCGTTCGGCGGTGAAGACGGAGCAGAGGCAGAGAACAACGGCGGCTCCGGCACAGGCAGCTGTACCGTCCATTTCCTGGATGTGGGACAGGGCGACAGCGAACTCATTGTCACCGACACCGCCGCCGTCCTCATCGACGCCGGCGAACAGAGCGCCGCAGACGACATCCTCGCCGACTTGCAGCAATACGGCATCACCAAGCTGGACTGGATCATCGGCACACATCCCCACGCCGACCACATCGGTGGCTTCCCCGATATTTTGTCCTATGCGGCGCAGAACAGCGATCTGACCATCAGCAATGTGATGATTCCCCAGCTGCCGGACGATATGATCCCCACCACACGTACTTATGAAAAGTTCCTGGACGGCGTAGACGAAAACGGACTGATCCTGACCCAGGCAACGGATATCACCATTGACCTGGGCAGCGCATCCCTGGAGATCATCCCTCGCCGGGCAATGACTACAGCTCTCTCAACGACTATTCTATCTGCGCCTATCTCACCTGCGGCGACACCAGCTTTTCTTCACCGGCGACGCATCGAAACCGGAAGAAAAAGATCTGCTGCGTTCCGGTGCGCTGGACGGCATCCAGGCAGATGTGCTGAAGGTGGGACACCACGCAGCCGGGAATCTTCCACCGCCGATTTTCTGGCACAGCTCCAGCCAGCTATGCAGTGATCTCCTGCGGCGCAGGGAATTCCTACGGGCATCCCCACAGCGAGGCAGTGGAGCGTTTGCAGCAGTACTGCGGCGATCAGATCTGGCGCACCGACGAAAGCGGCACTGTCACCATACAGTCCGACGGCGCATCGCTGACCGTTTCTACCGAAAAGTGAGGGATACTTATATGATAATCTTAGATCGTCTGGAAGAGACGCTGGCTGTGCTGGAAACAGATGACGGCATGGTCAATGTGCCACGGGAACTGCTCCCGGCAGATGTCCGGGAAGGCGATGTGCTGCGGCAGGCGGCAGACGGCACTTACACCACCGATACCGCCGCCACCCAGGCTCGCCGGGAAAAACTCCTGGCACGGACACGGCGGATGACTGGAAAGTGAGCGTTGGCGAAAGATAGTACTGAGCGACCTCCTTTTCAAGAGAGGAAAATTATTTCTCACCATGTCCCCCTTGAAAAGGGGGATGTCAGCGTAAGCTGACAGGGGGATTTTCCCTTTCCAAAAACAACTCTGACGCATTCCCACACGAATTTCCGTTTCCGTCTTGCATTTTCTCAGACAATGTGCTATACTATCCATAAACGAAATTATTTTTCATTATCATTCAAAGCAAAGTGAGGTAATATGGAAACAGACCATTTATGTATCGGCGGCGGTCCGGCAGGTGTCTTTGCGGCACTGACCGCCGCCGCAAACGGCAAACGCTGCATGATCCTGGAACACAACAAACAGCTGGGACGCAAGCTGCGCATCACCGGAAAGGGACGGTGCAATCTCACCAACAACTGTGACCGGGACACCCTGCTGGCAAACATTCCGGCAAACGGAAAGTTCCTGTACAGTGCGCTCTCCCGGTGTACGCCGCAGGATGTGATGGCTTATTTCGAGGGCTTGGGCGTGCCGCTGAAAACCGAGCGTGGAAACCGGGTATTTCCGGTGAGCGACCGGGCGGAGGATATTGTCCAGGCGCTGCAAAAGGCAGTCCAGCGGCAGGCATCCCGGTGGTACACGGCGATGCGGCGCATCTGATCCTGGAACAGGCAGATGCTGGGTGTCCGCACCGCAGACGGCAGAGAGTTCCGGGCTGGGACAACGCTCCTCGCCACCGGCGGACTTTCCTACCCCAAGACCGGCTCAGACGGCACAGGCTATCGTCTGGCAGAAGAGGCAGGTCACACCATCGTGCCGCCTATGCCCTCGCTGATCCCGTTGGTCACCAAAGAGAACTGGTGCCGGGATGCCATGGGGCTTTCCCTGCGGAACGTGACCCTGCGGCTGTACCGGGGCGAAAAATGCGTCTTTGAAGATCTGGGCGAAATGCTGTTCACCCACTTCGGCGTATCCGGTCCTCTGGTACTCAGCGCAAGCGCTCTCATGCGAAAGGGCAGCCCGGAGGACTACCGGCTGGAGATCGACCTGAAACCCGGTCTGACGCCGGAACAACTGGATAAGCGCATCCAGCGTGACCTGGCAGAGAGTCCCAACCGGGATCTGGGGAACATTCTCCACGCCCTGCTGCCGGCAAAGCTGATCCTGCCCGTACTGCGGCTGTGCGGCATTGCACCGGATACCAAAGCCAACACGCTCACCAAGGCGCAGCGGCTCACCCTGGGCGGCTGCATCAAGGCAGTCTCGCTCCACGTCCGGGCGTTTCGTCCCATCGAAGAGGCGATCATCACCCGTGGCGGCGTCTCCGTCAAGGAGGTCGATGCCAGAACGATGGCATCCAAGCGCTGTGAGGGGCTGTATTTCGCCGGAGAGATCCTGGATCTGGACGGCTATACCGGCGGCTTTAATTTGCAGATCGCCTTTTCCACGGCGTACAGCGCCGGCATTGCATGGCAGATAATTTTTAGTTCAAATATCTGAAGATTTTGTATACATAAAGGAGTTTGTAAGTACTTATGAAAACGATCAACATCGCCATTGACGGTCCTGCGGGAGCGGGAAAGAGCAGCATCGCCAGAGAAGTGGCATCCCAGCTGGGCTTTGTCTATGTGGACACCGGCGCACTGTATCGTGCAATCGCCCTGTTTTCCACAGAATATCAGACCAGAAAGGACTTTCTGGACAATCTGGAGGAACACTGTCACCTGGAACTGAAATATTTCGGCGGCACACAGTGCATCTTCCTCAACGATGAGAACGTGACTGAAAAGATACGCACCCCGGAGATCTCCATGAAAGCGTCGGAAGTCTCTGCTGCCGGAAGTCCGGGAGTTCCTGCTGGAGACCCAGAAGGACATCGCACGGGAATTCAATGTCATCATGGACGGACGGGACATCGGCACGGTGGTGCTGCCGGACGCAGATCTGAAGATCTATCTGACCGCATCCGCAGAAGAGCGTGCCAGCCGCCGCTATCTGGAGATGGAGGACAAGCCAGACAAGCCCACCTATGACCAGATCCTGGAGGACATCAAGCAGCGTGACTACAACGATATGCACCGTGCAGTTTCGCCGCTCCAACAGGCAGAAGATGCCGTCCTCATCGACAGCACTACCATGGCTTTCACGAGGTCTGTGAGGAGATCATGGATCTGATCGAACAGCGCCTGGATGTGGAGTGAAGAAGGAGGTCATTTTTTGCCGTATCCCATTGTCTTTTTCTTTTACCGCATCGCCTATTATCTGGTGCGGATCGCATTTTTCTTCTACTACCGCATCTCCTTTGAGGGTCGGGAAAATATCCCCAAGGGAACAGCCGTGATCTTTGCCTCCAACCACCGAAGCTATCTGGATCCGGTGCTGGTGTCAATGGCTGCGCCCCATCCGTTCAACTTTATCGCCAAGGAACCGCTCTTCCGGAATCCCATTTTCGGAAACTTCATCCGATTCATGGGCGCATTCCCCACGGCGAACAGCAGGATCCATCCTATGATATGCTGACCGAGGCGACAAAGCGGCTGGAAAAGCGCCGCCACCTCACCATTTTCCCGGAAGGCACACGCCACACGGACGGCAAGGTGGGCAGAGGAAAAAGCGGCGTCTGTGTGCTGGCGGCACGCAGCGGCAAGCCGGTAGTCCCCATCGGGCTGATCTTCGACTCCAACAACCTGCACTTCCGCAGCCGCATCTGCGTCCGGGTGGGAAAGCCCATCTATGCCGCAGACTACGGCTGAACGCCCAGTCCACGCCCCACGAGATGCACGCCATGCGTAAGGACATCATGGACAGCATCAAATCCATGGTGGAAGAAAATCCGCCGTTCCCGATCCTGCACGATGTGCCGAAACACCGCACTACCTTCGAGATCGCAAAGGATCAGAAACGTGCCGCACTGGAACAGAAAAAACAGGCAGAACAGTCTGCCGGGACAACGGAGGAATAACTGGTCATGGCTGAAATTACCGTTGCTGAGTCCGCCGGCTTTTGCTTTGGCGTAGACCGTGCCGTCAAGCTCTGCTACCAGGCACTGGAGGAGCATCACAACATCGCCACCCTGGGTCCCATCATCCACAACCAGGACGTGGTGGACGACCTCACCCGGCGTGGCGCACGGATCGTGGACTCCATCGCCGAGCTGCACCCGGACGAATGCGTGGTGATACGCTCTCACGGCGTCAGCGCAAAGGTGTATGAAGAACTGGAACAGGCTGGGAATCCCTATGTGGATGCCACCTGTCCGTTTGTGGCAAAGATCCACCGAATTGTGGAAAAACATACCAAAGCAGGAGATTTCATCCTCATCGCCGGAGATGCCAATCATCCGGAAGTTGCCGCAATTGTCGGGCATTGTAAAGGGAATTGCTTTGTTTTTGAAAGTGAAAAAGCCTTAAACGATTTTTTCAAAAAAATTTAGTGGATTCTCGCAAAAGACTTGCAATTGTTGCGCAAACAACGTATAATATATTAGTATGGGAAAAGTGTTTGAAAGCTCTTCCCAAGGACAACCCGAACATTATGGTTTACGATACAATCTGTCACGCCACACAGGTGCGGCAGTCCGACGCAGACAAACTCTCTCGCAAGTCAGATTTAATGATTATTGTGGGCGGCAGACACAGTTCCAACACCGTGAAACTGTATCATGTCTGCAACAGAAACTGTAGGTCTTATCATATTGAAAATTCGGATGAGCTTTACACTTTAGACCTGGATAATGCTGAGAAGATCGGCATTACCGCCGGTGCGTCCACACCGGCACATATCATTAAGGAGGTTCAACAAACTATGACTGAAATCATGGATAACAACGCCGTGGAGGAGGATATCAACTTCGCAGAAGCTCTGGATCAGTCCTTCAAAAAAATACATACGGGAGAGAAGGTTAAGGGTACTGTTTGCTCTGTAAACGATTCTGAAGCGATCGTAGACGTAGGCACAAAGCACACCGGTTATGTACCCCGCAGCGAGCTGACCGATGACGCTTCCAAGAAGCCGTCTGACGTAGTTGCTGTCGGCGATGTTCTGGATCTGATCGTTACCAAGATCAACGACCAGGAAGGTATCGTTACCCTGTCCAAGAAGAAGGTTGACGAGATGAAGGCTTTGAGGAGATCATCAAGGCCAAGGATGAAGGCGCAGTTCTGGAAGGCACTGTAAACGCAGCTGTCAAGGGCGGCGTGATCGTGACCTATGCAGGCGTTCGTGTATTTATCCCGGCATCTCAGAGCGGTCTGCCGAGAGGCGCAGAGATGGATTCTCTGGTAAAGACCACACAGCGTTTCACCATTCTGGAAGTCAACGAACACAGAAGAAGAGCTGTCGGCTCTATCAAGGCTGTTCTGAAGGCTGAAAAGGATGCTGCCAAGGAAGCATTCTGGGAAACTGCTGAGATCGGCAAGACCTATAAGGGCGAAGTAAAGTCTCTGACCAGCTACGGCGCATTCGTAGACCTGGGCGGCATCGACGGTATGGTTCACATCTCCGAGCTGTCCTGGAAGCGCATCAAGCACCCGAGCGAAGTTGTCAAGGTTGGTGACTTCATCGAAGTTTACATCAAGGATCTGGACAAGGAAAACAACCGCATTTCCCTGGGCTACAAGAAGCAGGAAGACAATCCGTGGGAGAAGTTCAAGGCAAACTATGCTGTTGGCGATGTGATCGATGCAACTATCGTTTCCATCACTCCGTTCGGTGCATTCGCACAGATCATTGACGGCGTAGACGGTCTGATCCACATTTCTCAGCTGGCTGACAAGCGTGTTGAAAATGTAAAGGATATTGTTTCTGTCGGCGATGTAGTCAAGGTTAAGATCATTGACATCGACATCGACAACAAGCGTATCTCCATCTCCATGCGTGCACTGCTGGAAGATGAGGACGATGCAGATTACGAGGACTAATTTCCCCGTAAGCATTGCAATTGCATAAAACAAGGCGGCAGTACCGGGTTTCCGGCGCTGCCGCTTTTTTGTGGATGTATCATAAAAATGAATACTTGGGCGGCGATAAATGCCGACTTCTCAAATTGATTTAGATGAATAATTTGTTTTATGCCTTGACATTTTCATTCAAATTTTGTATATAAGCAAAGAGAGTATACATAAAACAGTAGGCGGATATTTCCACTCCCATACATTTTGAAATGGATGGGAGGTGATAAGCTGTGGAACATTACATTACGTTATCTGAATTGATTTCAATTGGCATTTTCTTAGTTGACTTTGCTGCGTTATTGTATAGAATTTTCAGTGATCATCACAAAAAGAAATAACCGCCCCAATAAGTTTCCAGCTTGGGCGGTTATCTCTTAACATCTCAATATGGGAGCATACTGTTTTTGTATGCTCTTTTCTTTATTTTATTATACCAGAATTCCATGATCGTGTCAAGGGATAACACGATTTTTTATGCACCTTTTCTCAGAAAGCCGCCTCTTCCACCAAAGGTGACTTTCTTTTTATATTTCCTCAGCGATCCACCGCCAGGGCATATTTTTCCAGTACTCCCCGGCGTAGTCGATGCCCACACGCACATCGGTGCGCAGTTTCGGGCGGCAGCGTCGTCGGCGATCCACAGTTCCGGCTGGTGACGAAACTGCCGCCGTTAAAGTGCTTGTCCACCTGCAAATACTTGGTCAGCTTTGCCGGACCGTTGTGGACTGCGCCGGCACGGATCAGCACGCCCTGGGGCTGTTCCGGCTCGCCGGTGATGACGTTCATGAGCCAGTGCATCCCATAGCAGAGATAGACGTAAATTATGCCGCTTTCCCGGTAGAGCAGTTCCGTCCGGGGCGTTCTGCCCCTGGAGGCATGGCACGCCAGGTCTTCCTGCCCACGGTACGCCTCTGTCTCCGCAATGCGTTCCCGGAGCAGTGTGCCGTCCGGGAACTTTCTCAAAATCAGCTTGCCCACCAGATCGGGCGCAACCTCCAGACAGTCACGGTGATAAAAGGACTCCGTCAAACGAGTGAGTGCCATGGGATACCTCCTTTTTTACTCTGCGATCATACATTCCGACAGGTTCAGATACTGTCCCTCTTCCAGCGTCACCTCAGCACTATCCAGCACCTTGCTGTTTGCCGGATTGTACAGACTCCCGGACTCTGCGATCATGGGTGCAACGCTGCCCAGTTCTGTATAGACCGCATAGGTCGGATGCAGTTCATGCGGTTCATCCGGATACGGCACAATGGTGTAGGTTCCGGGGTCGATGTCCCGTCCCACGCAGAACATTCCCGGATGTTTCGTCGGGTCGTTGGGGACATTCTTCTTCGTCACATCATAGCAGTTCGCCCAGGAAAAGCTGAAATATGTGCCTTCTTCCAGCTGCATAATGACGGAAAACTCGTTCCAGCCTCCGCTGATCTCCTGCTCTTTTTCCCGGTCAGCATAGATGCCGGCATAAAACAGATGATCTGTTTCTGAGGACTCCGAAACCAGGATGTATTCCCCTGCCGGAATCTCCTCGCCAACCAGATAAGTCCCCGAAGGAACACGCCGCTGTCCTGCATTTTCTTCAGAGCCGCTGCGTCATTTGTGCTGTTTTCAGACTTGCCGGCAAGGACCGTGGACACACCGGAATGAATGCGTTTCACTGCCACAGATGTCACGCCCACCACGCCCAAAAGCACAGCAGCCGCCAGTGCGATCGCCAGCCAGACGAACTTCCGGCTCTTTGTCCCGGCAGACGCTGTCGGCTGTTTTGCCGGCATTCCGCAGTATTCGCATACCTTATGATACATCGGCGCACCGCAGTGCGGACAAACTTGTCTCATCTTTTATCCCTCCGACTGGCATCTCTGTTCCGGCTTTACATACAGCGTGTGCTGGTTGGAAAAGATCACCATGCCCGGCTTTGCCCCGGCAGGCTTTTTCACACACCGCACAGCGCAGTAGTCCACCGGCACCTGTGCCGAATCCCGTGCCTTGCTGTGGTATGCCGCCAGCTGTGCCGCCTCTTCCAGCACTTTCTGGGACGGTTCTTTGCCGCCGGTCTCCAGAATCACATGAGAGCCGGGGATGTTCTGGGTGTGCAGCCAGATGTCGTTTTTGTTTGCCGTTTTCAGCGTCAGCTGGTCATTCTGGCGGTTGTTCCGTCCCACCAGGATGCGTGTGCCATCGGATGCGGTAAATTCCATGGGCGGCAGGCACTTCGGCGGCTTGCCCTTGCGCCGCAGCAGCCGGAGATAACCCTGTTCCGCCAGTTCTGCCCGGAGCTGTTCCAGGTCGTTTTCCGACTCGGCACGGCTCAGCGCATCCAGCACGCTGTCCAGATACGCCAGCTCTTCCCTGCCCTTGGCGATCTGTTCCGTCAGGATCTTTTCAGCGGTGCAGGCTTTCTTATATGCCTGGTAGTACTTCTGGGCGTTCTGCGGCGGCGTGAGACGCACATCCAGGGCAATGTGTACCGTGGGGCAGTCCGGCTCGTAGAAGTCCTCCAGGACAGCCTCTGTGTCGCCCTTGTGGAGACGATACAGGTTCGCCGAGATCAGATCGGCTTTCCGACGGTCATCGTCCTTTGCGTCACAGGCGTCCAGTTCCTCCGACTGGGAGACGATACGCCGCTGGATACGCTCGGTGGCGTGGAGCAGCAGGTGGAACAGGTCGTTCGCACGCTGTTTCAGCCGTGCCATGTGATCCCGGCTGGCGTAAAATTCGTCCAGCAGCGCACAGGCAGAGGGCATGACCTTCGTGACCATCAGCGTGCCGTACTGATGCAGCGGCAGGAACGAAAAGTCCTTGGGTTGCCCCTCACGGGTGCTGACGATGGTATAGACCGTGTCGCCCTGTTCCAGCATCTCCCGGGTACGCCCGATGGTATAGCAGAGCCGGTCTTTCTGGTCGTCTGTAAGGGATTCCGCCCGGCAGGGCTGTCCCTTTCCGGTATAGTATGCCCACTCCCGCACCAGAACCGGCGAAACGCCCTCGAAAGTTTGCAGCAGCGCCTTGGAAAGTTCTCCCGTTTTCGTGGAAAGCACCGCCAGCATCTGCTCCGGGGACGCCTGCAAAAAGTTGAGCCGTTCGTCTCTCGGCGGCATTTCGTATGCCAGCCCCGGCAGCACCAGACGCTTGCTGGACATGGTGGCGTCCACTCGCTTCATGCTGTCGACGACCTTTCCGGTCTCATCGATGAGAATGAGGTTGGAATAGCGCCCCATGATCTCCATGGCAAGGGTCAGCTGCACAATATCCCCCAGCTCGTTGACACAGGAGAAGTCGAAATACAGCACACGTTCCAGCCCGTCCTGCCGGATATCCAGGAGCTTGCCGTTTCCCAGCCGTTTCCGCAGGAGCATACAGAACATGGGCGGCGCTTTCGGATTTTCGACAGCGACCTGGGTGAGGTGAACTCTCGCCCGGTCTGCCGCACAGGAGAACAGCACCTTTGCACCGCCGGTGCGGCTGCGAAAGGCAACGATCAGTTCTTCCCGTGTGGGCTGGTGAATTTTTCAATGCGTGCGTCGATCAGCGGCAGAAGTTCCTGCCGCACTGCGTGTAAATATGCACCGTCTAATGCCATGTTGGTTTCATCCTTTCCTGTGGCGGGTCGCCACTGACCTTACGCCCCAATTTCAATTGTGAAAAGGGCAGTGTTACGGCGGCAGCAGCCGCCTGTTCGCCCCGCCGGGGGATTTTTGTTGGTAAAAATCTATGAGAGAGTAGGGGGCGATGCCCACATCGCCCCGTGCGAAAAACCATACTCGCACTCTATTACATCCAGTTACTCCGCTGCCACTGCCCGATACTGCAAAAATTCTCATACTTTTCATAAATCAAACTCCGTCCCGTGCGATCTCTTTCAGCAGTGCCGGCTGCACCGGTTCATCCAGATTCACCACGTCAAACAGCAGCAGCGTCCAGACCTCTTCATCCAGATCCAGGGCAAACCGGGGAATGTCACCGCCGGAAACTGCCAGGTCAATGTCGCTCCGCTCCCAGTTGTCACCTCTGGCACGGGAGCCGAACAGAATCACTTTCTGAATGTCATACTGTTTCGCCAGCTGAATGATCTCTTTTTCCACCCGTTCTGGTATATTCTTCATGAAATTCCTCCCGGAGCGCTCACTTTTCGCCGAATTCTGCCACTGCCCGATACTGCAAAATTTCAAAAGAGATCTGCGTGGACAGGCTTTCCAGCTGTTCCAGCCGAGCGTGTTCTTCCCGTCCGGTCTTGTAATAATACGGTGTCATCTGGAACAGGTTCTGGATATCCGCCGGGTTGTCCAGCTTGAGCCAGCTGTCCACATACTCCGCCTGGATCAGTTCGAATCCGTCCAGGGCATAGTCCCGGACAGCATTGGGATACGGCACATCATAGATCGCCTCTTTCAGTCCCCACAAATGCTGCTGCCCCGGAATCACCATCATCATAGTGCCGCCTTTGTGCAGCACCCGATGGTACTCCTCACCGCAGTAGGGCGCAAAGATGGTCATGAGCATATCACAGCACTTGTCCGCCACCGGCAGATGGTACACGCTGCCCACGGCAAAATGGGCATGCGGGCAGCGCTTTGCCGCCGCATCCGCCGCACTCTTGGAAATATCCACCCCATAGGTCTCCATGGGCAGCCCTGCCTTGGCGAGCGCCCCGGAAACACCCTCGGTATAATATCCCTCGCCGCATCCGGCATCCAGCAGAACGCCGCCGGCTCTGCCATAGCGCACTGCCGCCTGTTCCAGCGCCTGGAGCAGCGGCGCATAGTGACCGGCATCCAGAAAACGCTTTCTGGCACGCATCATGACCGCATTGTCTCCCGGATTCTTGGCGTGCTTGCGGTTTGCCGGCAGCAGGTTCACATAGCCGCTTTTCGCCATATCGAAACTATGTCCCTGGGAACAGCTCCAGGCTCTTCCCCGATGCTGCATGAACGAACCGCACACCGGACATTTCCAAACACTCATGCTTTTTCATCTCCTATGAAAATCTTTGCCGGGTCATCTCCGGCATTGGCAGTCACCTGTGCCGCCGGGAATGCGTCCCGGAGCCGCTGCGCCAGGATCTCTGCCGCAAAGCGCTCTGTGCCGTAGTGACCGCAGTCAAACAGGGCGATGTTTTCGAACTCTGCCGCATACCACCGGTCGTGCTTGATGTCTCCGGTGATAAGCGCATCGCAGCCCTTTGCCGCCGCCAGTTCCAGCATCGACGCCGCCGAACCGGAACAATAGGCGATCTTCCGGATGGGCGTTTCCCTGGCGGAATATCGCACCATACCGAACGTCTTTTCCAGCACCTGTGCCAGCGCCTGCGGCGTCCATGTCCGGGTGCTGGTGTCGATCCAGCCGAACCCTCTGCCGTCCGTCCAGGACGGTTCCAGGACGCTCTGTGCGTTTTCCAGCGCCAGCGGTTCTGCCAGCAGTCCGTGGGCATAGGCATTCAGCCCCACAGGAGACATATCCAGCGGCGTATGCACACAGATGGCGGCGATGCGTGGGCAGCCAGCTGATAGACCGGGCTGTTCTGCGGCAGCGCTTTCAGCGGCGAGAAAATCACCGGATGGTGCGCCACAATAAGCTGCACCTGCTGCTGAACCGCCTGTGCGATCACCTCTTCCGAAATATCCAGCGTGGTGAGAATGCGGTCTGCCGGCTGGGTCATGCTCCCCACCAGCAGTCCGGAGTTATCCCAGGACTCCTGCGATGCAAAGGGCGCAAACCCGTTGACCACCTCATAGACCTCTTTTACCGTCAGCATGATGTTTCTCCTTTCCCGTCCGTTTCCTGCAATTTTTTCTGTATGGTTTCCGCCAGCGTCTCCCACTGCTCCGCCTCCGGGCGCTGTGCCTGCCGCAGCTGCTGTGCCAGTTTCTGAAAACGCTGCTGTTTCCAGCCGGCATAGCGGCGTGCGGTCTGAGACTGCATTCCAGACAGCCCACTTCCTGTTCCAGCAGGGACAGGCTGCCGGGCGTGCCGCTGTGGAAAACGCTCAGCACCACATAGAACTTTTCCCCTTCCTGCACTGCCTGTTCCGTCCAGGAAAAGCCCTGCTCTGCCAGCCAGCGCCGGAGATCAGGGATTTTCGTCATGGGCTGTAAGATCAGATGCACCTGCCGCCGCCAGGGCAGTCCTCCAGGATGTGGATGATCGTCTCACCGCCCATGCCGGCGATCACCACATCGGTGATGCCCTCCGGCTGCACCTGTGCCAGACCGTCACAGAGGAACAGTTCCGCCTGTTCCAGCACCCCGGCTTCTGTCAGCGTGCGCTTTGCCGCCTCCAGAGGTCCGGCGTGGATGTCCGTGGCGACAGCACGGGTGCATTGTCCCCGGCGCAGCAGTTCTGCCGGGAGATAGGCGTGGTCTGTGCCGACATCGCAGACAACGCGCCCGGCGTCACCAGTGCGGCACAGGCGGCAAGACGTTTCGTCAACATGATCGCATCGTTCCTTTCGCTGAAAAACAAAATTGCTCCGCCGGGAACTACCACCAGGGCGGCAGGATTCACACGGGGAGCAATTCCATCCTTTTTTAGAGTCTGTCCGGTGTCCGAAAAAGCAGACACGGAAAAGCACGAAACAGGCTCTTACTGTGCATCGCCGGCAGCGATCTGCTTGTTCAGTTCTTCCAGCAGTTCGTCCGTATCAATACCATGCACCATGCAGGCCTCTTCGACTGTCTCTCCACGAGAAGCCGGGCAGCCCAGGCAGTGCATTCCGATCGCCATAAACAGCGGTGCTGTCTGCGGCGCAATGTCCAGAATATCACCGATAATGGTGTCCTTTGTAATTGTTGCCATATTCCTAACACCTCCTGTCTGTGCATCGTGCAGCAAAAGCGCTGCATCTCTGCAATCAATAGCGTTCCCTTTCCGGAAACGGCTATGCAGACAAAAAGAATCTTTCCGGCGAAAACGCCGGTCTATCACAGTCCGGTAAGAGTTATGCCTCTTCCTTCATCTTTGCATAGCAAGCGCTGCAGTAGATCGGACGGCCTTCACGGGGCTGGAACGGAACTCTTGCCTCGCCGCCGCAGGAATCGCAGACAGCAGTGAACATCTCACGTTCCTGTCTCGGTGCGCCGCCACGCTTTGCATCACGGCAAGCCTTGCAGCGCTTCGGCTCATTGGTGAAACCTCTCTCGGCATAGAATTCCTGCTCACCGGCAGTGAAAACGAATTCATTTCCGCAGTCCTTGCATACCAAAGTCTTATCTTCGTACATAGTATAACCTTACCTTTCTCGAGGGAATCCGCTCAGGAATCCTCGTGCCGGAGCGGTCGTCCGGCTGTTCAATTGAAAAAATGTTCCGGCGGCAAAAAGCCTGCCGTCCGGAGGGTCCCGGTGCAATCACTGCACGATGCCTTCTGCATGAAGCTTTCTTCTGGCACGCTGCAGCGCATTATCCACTGATTTGACGGAGATGCCGAGCTGCTGTGCAGTCTGTGCATAAGAGGCACCGCCGTAGATCAGTATGCAAACTTGATATTCCCGCCGGGATAAGCGGTTCACCATTGCGCAGAACATCGCCGCCGCCTGCGCCCGGCTCTGCACCACAGAGTCCGGCGGCAGGGCTTTGTCCTGCATCTGAGAAAGCGGAGGCACATCATATGTCCCCACAGGTAACGGTAAATTGCGGCAGCGCCGCAACGCAGATACAATGCTGTTTGTAATGCATTTGCCCGCATAGGCAGAAAAAGGTACGCCACGCATGGAATCATACCGGCATACCGCAGAAATCAGACCCAAAAAGCCCTCCTGTGCGAGATCGTCCGGTTCAGAAGCGCCCGAAACTGCCGTACCTGATGCCAAACCGCATCGGTATAGCGTTTCACCAGCGTCTCCATCGCCCCACGGTCGTTCCTCGCCAGAAGCACAAGCTCCTCATCCGGTAGTTGCTCAAAAGGTACCGGCTTCAATACGCATTCCCCTATCAATCCGTGAAATTATTCAGTTTGCTATTGCTCAGGAAATGCAGTCTGCGCCGGATTTTCCGGCACTCGCTGCACTTTCCTTATTATATCGGAAAACCGCCGAAATGTCAATATCTATCCCCAGAAAACTCCCCGGCACCCGGAAAACTGGCATTTCCCCTAGTTTTTCCGATATCTTTTCTGGCAATATGTACAGTTTTTTCAGATTCTGCGAACGCCCTCCGTCACGCAAAAAAGGCAGCCCCGAAGGACTGCCCGAATCTCTGAAAACCGGTATGCACCGCATACGCTATATGAATACAGATCCTTATTTCCGCTTGGAACGGTTTTTGCGCTCGGTGTTGCGCTTGATGTCGCACATCCGCTCTTCGCTGTTCTGCTTGAACCGGGAGAGCATATCCTCGAAGGTCATCTCTGAGGGTTCCTGCCGCTTTTTCGGCTCCCAGACATTGGGCTTGCTGCGGCGTGGCGGACGGGACTGCTGTCCGTGGGGTGCATCGCCGTTTCCACGGGACGGTCTGCCGCTGCGCTCTCCGTGGTTTCCGCCACGGCGCTGTCCGTGCTGTTCTGCGCCCTCTTCTGCCTGTTTCATGGAAAGGCTGATCTTGCCCTGGGGATTTGTGCCGATGGCTTTGACACGCACCTGCTGTCCCTCTGTCACAAAGTCCCGGATCTCGTTGACATAGCTCCGGGAAACTTCCGAGATATGTACCATTCCCATGATCTTATCGCCGTCCGGGTTCGGGATCTCCACAAAAGCCCCGTACTTGGTGATATTCTTGACTGTTCCCTCATAAATTTTTCCGATCTCGACCTGCATATAACTCCTTATCCCTTTCTGTTCCCATTGCGTACTGCTGCCCGAAAATGATCTGATTAGTTCCTGGATGTGTCATAAAACCGGAATTCATCCGGATATGCGTAGTTGTATTCTTCCCGTGCCAGGCGCTCCATATAACCGTCAATGTCGCCGCTCTCCAGGATCCGTTCCAGATCCTCGTTGTCTGCGGTGAGGTTGTCGATCTGTTTCTGCACCTGTTCCAGCTCCGTCTTTTTCTCGGCGATGCTGGACTGGATGGATACCACACTGACCGTACATCCGATGATCGCCAGGATCACTGCGGTCCGGCTGATGATCCGAAAGACCCAACGTGACTTCTTTTTTTCCGTTTGTTTTTCCTTTGCCATGATAACGCCGCCTTTCGTTTCAAAATTCCACTATCATTATACAACATTTTTCTATCTCTCTGCAAGGGTAAATGCGAAAAAAAAGATGCTTTTCGAAAAAGTTTTGGCGAAATGTCCAAATTTCCGGTTCAACGGGGTGCAAATCCGCACAACACCGTGGAACAGCGGCAGGAACAGCCGCCGGAAAAACCTGCCCAGACCCGAAAAGATCCGGCGCAGCAGCGGCACGGTGACGCATCCCAGGGTACAGCGGTACAGCAGAAAGCCCAGGCGCTGCCCATCCAGTAGTAGCCCCGGAACTCGCCCCGTGCCAGAACCGTGGAAAAACAAAGCAGTGCCGCCGCCCAGACCAGCAGAAACGACACATCCTCCAGGGCTGTGGCAAGCTTTCCGTGGGGCAGCAGCAGGCGCAGCGTCCGCAGCACATCGAATCCCATCCCCAGAGGGATCCCCAGCAGCACTGCATACAGCAGCAGCCGGGTCTGCTCCGGGACGGTGAAAAAAGTCTCCAGCTCCATCAGCGAAACAGCTTTCCCAGAAGAGACAGCGGTCCACGGCGGTCCTTTTCGCCGTATTGCAGCAGCCAGATGTCTCCGGTGATGGTCATGTCCCCGGTCTCCACGCTCACGTCATTGATGTGGAGATTCCGTCCCTTGATGGTCAGCTCCCCCAGCCCGGTGAACAGGTTTATCATGCGCTCGTCAAAGCAGTCCACATCGGTGACGCCGGTCAGCGTCAGCTTGGAACGATCCTCCAGAATCAGATTGTGATGCCCGGTGGGTGCAGGCAGTTCCTTTTTTTGCATAGCATTTTCCTCCTGTGATCTCTGCGGTTTTGGTGCAGTGTATGCGGCAGACCGGGAAAAAATGCAGGTGCGGTGCTGCCGCAAAAATGAACTGCGTGTTTTTTTTGCAAAAAGGCTTGCTTTTTTTTCGGGAATGTGGTATAATACAAAAGATAATGAACGGATGCAGGTATCTGCCCCGTTCAGCATGGACTGGCTCCGGAGACACGGCGCTGTTCCGTGTCCCCTAAAACGCACGAGAGGAGGGATTCCATGAAACCGCTGGAAATCATCATCGGCGCTGTGGTTCTGCTGATCAGCATTGTACTGATCGTGATCTGCATGATGCAGGAACAGAAGCCGCAGAATGCAACTGCTGCACTGACCGGCGCAAGCAATGATTCATTCTACGACAAAAACCGTGGACGCACAAAGGAAGCACGTCTGAAGAAGATCACTTTTGTTTGTTCCGTTATTTTGTTTGTCCTGATCCTGTTTATGGATATCGTAATGCCGCTGCTGACGAAGTAATGGCAGCTCGTCCTGTGCTTTATGTGTTTTCCGTTCCGGAACGGCACTGAGGCGCAGGATTTTTCTTTTTTCCGGCGACATTTTCCCTTTTCGCAGCATACGGCGAAGCAGTCCGGAATCAGAACCTGTCTGCGTATAGGTTCTCAGACACATGACGCAATGAGAATGCCGCAATGGGCGGCTGAAGTGAAAGGATTTATCATTTATGGCAAATACCCAACTGGGCGGCGCTGAGACCATTGACAGCTACCGCAAAAAAATCATGACCATTCTGAAAAAAGCGGACGCACCCCGGTGAGCGACCGTGACCTGGCAACCAAGTGCCGTACCAACCGTGGCGGCGCAGCAACTTCCGGAAAGCAGTCCAGGAACTGTGCAAAGAGGGTGCGATCTGTGAGCGGCGGCGTGGCTATGTCTCTTCCGCAAACATGGGCTATTATCCGGCGACCATCGTCCGTCTGAGCCGTACCTTCGGCTTTGCACGCCCCGAAGAAGAGGGCGCACAGGATGTGTTCATCCCCGGAAAGTTCCTCCAGGGCGCAATGACCAAGGACCGTGTCCTCATTGGCAATATTCCCTCCCGGAGCGGCAAGCCGGAGGCGAAGTCCTGGCGATCCTGGAAGAGGCAGACAGCAAGCTGACCGGCGTGATCGTGGACGACAACGGCAGACTGCTGTTCCGTGCGGACACCATGTCCAAGACGCCCATCCAGATTCAGCGCAAGGACAGCGTCATCTACCACGAGGGCGAAAAGGTCCTGGCTGAGGTAGTACACCGTGGCAGCCGCCATGCGGAACACCGGGTAAAGATCGTATTCAGCTTTGGTGTCTGCACCCGTGCCAGCGTCTGTGCGGACGCTATGCTGGCGGTGCGTGGCGTAAACATCGACTTCCCGGAAGAGGTCATCGCCGAGGCAGACAAGTTGGCGGATGCACCCATTCCCCAGGAAGAATACGACAAGCGCCTTGACCTGCGTGATACCCCGATCTTCACCATCGACAGCGCACACTCCAAGGACCTGGACGATGCCGTCTCCCTGGAAAAGACCGAGACCGGCTATCGCCTGGGCGTGCATATCGCAGACGTTTCCCACTATGTCCGTCCCAAGACTGCCCTGGACAATGAGGCACTGGAGCGTGGCACCAGCATCTACTATGCAAACCAGGTCATTCCCATGCTGCCCACCAGCCTTTCCAACGGCATCTGCTCTCTGAACCCCTGCGAGGATCGTCTGGCATTCTCCGCACTGATGGAGCTGGACGAAAACGGCGAGATCGTGAAGTATGACTTCCGCAAGACTGTCATTCGTTCTGCGGTCAAGGGCGTTTACAGCGAGGTCAACGAGATCCTTGCCGGCACAGCCTCTCCGGAGCTGCTGGAAAAGTACAAGGATGTCAAGCACATGATCCCGGTGATGAACGAGCTGTGCGATATCCGTCTCCGGGAACGCAAGCGCCGTGGCGCACCGGAACTGGAAACTGCTGAGGGCGCTCTGGTCATCAATGACGAGGGTGTCTGCGTGGATGTTGTGGCACGGGAACGTGGCAAGAGCGAGTGCATCGTCGAAGAAATGATGTTACTGGCGAATGAGGCTGCGGCAAAGATGGCACGGGAAAAGAACCTGCCGTTCGTCTATCGTGTCCACGACAAGCCCTCTCCGGAAAAATCGAGCGTCTGGAACAGATCCTGCTGCGCCTGGGCGTAGAGGTTCCGGTATTCACCGACATCAAGCCCCGTCACCTGGCAGAGATCCTGGATGGCGCACGTGGCACAGAGCTGTATCCGGTACTGAACGTAATGGTGCTGCGCTCTATGGCAAAGGCAGCTTATGCCCCGGATCCCATCGGTCACTTTGGTCTGGCGCTGAAGGATTATGCCCACTTCACCTCTCCGATCCGCCGCTATCCCGATCTGGCGATCCACCGCATTCTCAGCAGCTACTGCGAGAACCCGAACACTGCGGCGATCCAGGAGCGTTTCGGCGCATTCGTTATCCAGGCGGCACAGCAGTCCAGCGACACCGAAGTCCGTGCCATCACCATCGAGCGTGACTGCGACGACTGCTACAAGGCTGAATATATGCAGCAGCACCTGGGCGAGATCTTCGACGGCATCGTTGCCGGCGTCACCGACTTCGGTTTCTATGTCTCCCTGCCCAACACGGTAGAGGGTCTGGTACACGTCTCCTCCCTGCCGGAAAGCGACTGGATCAACGACGACAGCATCGCATTCAAGGAAGAACAGGGCAGCAAGAGCTATCGCCTGGGCGACACTGTTCGGGTACAGTGTACCAAGATCGATGTCAACAGCGGCAACGTGGACTTCGCCTGGTGGAAGAAGGACAAGAGGCTGCGGCAAAGTAAAATGTGTTTCAAAAAAAGAACCATCCCGATTCTGGATCCGGTCTGTTCTCTGTATGGGTAAACGAGAATCGAATTACAAGGAGGACATATCCAATTGCAGAATCCATGGAAAGAATTATCCGTCAAAGAGTGGTGGCTGTGGAGCATCTCCATGCTGATCGTGACGGTCTCCAATCTGGTGGGCGGCAGCTTTGACGTGCTGACCTTGCGGCGACCTGGGTAGCATCACCTCGCTGATCTTTGCCGCAAAGGGCAACGTATGGGCGCAGTTTCTGATGGTCGCATTCAGCATCCTGTACGGCATCATCTCGTTCCGCTTTCGCTATTGGGGTGAGATGATAACCTACCTGGGCATGACGCTGCCCATGGCGGTCTGGTCGGCAGTCACCTGGCTGCGGAATCCATCCGCCGGGAGCAAAAGCGAAGTGGCGATCCGAAAGCTGGAGAAAAAGCACTTCCTGTTCCTGCTGGTGCTGAGCATCGTTGTGACAGGTGCATTTTACTTCATCCTGCGCTGGCTCGAAACGCCGAACATCGTATTCAGCACGCTGTCCGTCACCACCAGTTTCCTGGCGGCATCCCTCACCATGCTGCGCTCATCCTACTATGCGCTGGGCTATGCGGCAAACGATCTGGTGCTGATCGTCCTGTGGGGACTGGCGGCGGCAAAAGACCCGGTCTACATCCCGGTCATCATCAACTTTATGATCTTTTTCATGAACGATATGTACGGCTTTATCAGCTGGAAAAAACGGGAGCGCACACAGCTTTGTGCGTGATTTCCGGACATAAAATCGAAAAAGGCGAACTGCACTTCTGCGGTTCGCCTTTTGTGTTTCCTGGGGCAGGTACAAAAAATCCCCGATGCAAAACCGCACCGGGGATTCGTATTTCTCTTTGATTTTTCGCTTACTTGCGATCCAGGATGTTGAAAATTGCCATCAGATCGTCGTCAACCGGCTGAGACTGCTGCGGCTGTGCGGTCTGTGCAGATGCGTTTGCATTCTGTGTTGCATTTCCGCTTACCTTTACATCGTTTACCAGCGGATTATCTACCGGGATCGGCTCTTCTGCGGTCTCTTCCTCTGCCGGAGCATCCGGGTCAACCATATCGAAACCAGCAGCGATCACAGTAATTACCATCTCATCCTGCATATTCTCCTTGAATGCAGTACCGAAGATGAACTCGACATCGTCTGCTGCCTTGTCGGTAATCATCTTGGTTGCGATATCCACGTCGGAGGACAGGATATCTTCGCTCATTGCAATGTTGATCAACAGGCGCTTTGCACCAGCGATAGAGGTTTCCAGCAGCGGGCTTGCGATAACTGCGTTTGCAGCCTCCTTTGCCTTGTCCTTGCCGGAGCCGTGACCGATCGCCATGTGTGCATAGCCTGCACCCTTCATGATGGTGGAAACGTCTGCGAAGTCCAGGTTGATATAGCCCTCTTCTACAATCAGATCGGAGATGCTCTTGACACCGGTCTTGAGGACATCATCTGCCAGGGCGAAGGATTCCCGCATGGTCAGCGGCTTGTCCAGACCCTCCAGCAGCTTTTCGTTCGGGATCACGATCAGAGAGTCTACATACTTCCGCAGCTCAGAGATACCTTTTTCTGCCTGGAGCATCTTCTGCTCACGCTCAAATGCGAACGGTTGGTAACCACTGCAACGGTCAGGATGCCTGCCTCCTGTGCCAGACGTGCAACCACAGGTGCTGCGCCGGTACCGGTACCGCCGCCCATGCCGGCAGTGATAAATACCATATCTGCACCCTTCAGTGCTGCCTCGATCTCATCTCTGTTTCTTCGGCACTCTTCTCGCCGACTTCCGGCTTGTTGCCTGCGCCACGACCCTTGGTGAGCTTGCACCGATCTGGATCTTGGTGGTTGCCTTGGAATTATTCAGTGCCTTTGCATCGGTATTGACTGCAATATACTCAATGTCATGTACATCCGAAGAT
>ENA-OQEX01000123-OQEX01000123.1-human-gut-metagenome-genome-assembly--contig:-NODE-123-length-45697-cov-8.699386_pt1 | contig 45697 bp, 66 predicted proteins | sample MGYA00242802_ERZ504649 | MGnify/ENA primary metagenome ERZ504649 (study PRJEB26092, sample SAMD00036194) | human gut metagenome | host: Homo sapiens | study: EMG produced TPA metagenomics assembly of...
AACGACCTTGCCGTTCGCGTCGAACAGCTGGGTCATACCGACTTCTTGCCGATAATGCCTTTAACCATTTTCTTTTCCTCCTGTAAAGGTTATTGGTTGGCAGCGCACGTCACTGCCAACATGACCCCTCGGGAAACGAGGGCATCGAATTTGATCGAGTGTCTTTTACAGCTTGATCTCGATGTCCACGCCAGCGGGGAGCTGGAGACTCATCAGAGCCTCGACCGTCTTGTTGGACGGCTTCAGAATGTCGATCAGACGCTTATGAGTGCGGCTCTCGAACTGCTCGCGGCTATCCTTGTACTTGTGGGTAGCGCGCAGAACGGTAACGATCTCACGATCGGTGGGCAGGGGGATGGGGCCGGACACGCGTGCACCGGTGTGCTTTGCGGTCTCCACGATCTTCTCTGCTGCGGCATCGATCAGCTGAGCATCATAGCTCTGCAGACGGATTCTGATTTTCTCTTTGACTGCCATTGCTTACGCCTCCTGAAAAAATTGATTTTGCCCTAGGCGAGCCGATAAATTGCTCTACACAGTTCCGGGTGTTCCTCGATTTGGCACTATAAAAACCGGTGAACCGCATGGCAGTTCTCCCGGAAACATATTAGCAAATCAAATCCGAACATTGGTTCCGCCCGTTTCGCAGAGGAGTAACTTCTCTGCCGAGGGAACGTATTCCATCGCTGTCAGTAATTCTTTCGCCCGGTTCTAAGATCGGACATACTCCGCGGAAATAACCCATCGCAGCTATCGCCGGATGACAACCTCCCGCATCTACGCATATCGCTGGCCTGCACGACTTGTATCGCACAAGCCCTTTGCAGCCGAGAGTTATTCTATCACACCTTCGTGCATTTGGCAAGTGTTTTTTAGAAAAAAGAACGAATTTTCTTTTTTATTTTCTCTGTTTTGTCAAAGAGCGCATTTTCTGTGCAGAATGCACAATCCGCAGGCCTTTCTGCCGGTGGAAAACTCTGCCGTACCCGCTGCGCAGTGCTTAGTATGGACCGTCCTGCCGCTTTTATACATATATAATAAAAAGCAGCGCCGCCGCTCCCGCAGGAAGCAGGCGCTGCAAATGCCGTTCGCCTTTACGACCCCACCCGTGAAAAAGTCAATCGGGAAAATCCGCAGATTTTCCGATTGGCAAATTTAAAATAATTCTTCCGCTGAAGATGCGCAGAGCAGCGCGGCGCGCAGTTCAAATCATTTCTTCTTCAGCTGTTCCGCCAGCCCATCCCGGGGCGTGATATAGACCGTGGTGTACACCTCGTACAGCACCATGCCGGGCTTGGCACCGCTGGCTTTCCAGATGTTTTTCACCTCGGTGGTGTCCACCGCCACTTTGGCGCCGGTGCCTGCCTTGTAGGTGCTGGAGTAGATGACTGCCAGCTCCGCGGCCTCCTGCTTGGTGGTGTCCGGGATCTCCTCGCCCCGGCTCATGACCACAACGTGGCTGCCGGGGGCCTTCTGCACATGGAACCACAGGTCTTTGCCCCGGGCGGTGTGCAGGGTGAGCTTGTCGTTCTGGGCGTTGTTGCGGCCCACCAGGATCTCAAAGCCATCGGTGGAAGTGAACCGCAGGAAATCTGCAGGCTTCTGGCGCTTATCCCGCTGCTTGTAGTATTTCAGGTAGCCCTGACTCTTCAGCTCTGCCCGGATCTCGTTGAGGGCCGCTTCACCGGAAGCGGACTCCACCTCGTAGAGCACCGTTTCCAGATAGGCGATCTCCTTTTCACCCTCTGCCAGCAGATCCACCAGCATCCGGGCGGCGGTCTGCTTCTTTTTATAGTTCTTGAAGAAGTTCTGAGCGTTCTGGCTGGGTGTGAACCGCAGGTCCAGCGGGATGGTCACCTCTTTGCCCTCGTCGTACCAGTTGGGCACGGTGATGCTCTTCATGCCCTTCTGGGCCAGATAGAGGTTTGCCGAGAGCAGCTCACCGTACAGACGCAGCTTTTCGCTCTTGCCGCTGGCGGCCAGCTCTTCCTGACGGGCGGCCTGCTTGCGCACGGCGCGCTCGTACATATTGTGCACCGCCTTGTGCAGCTCCTTGCTTTTGGTGCGCAGGCGTTCCGCGCGGTCCTTCTCAGCGTAGTAGCCTCCAGCATGGCGTTGAAGGAGGGCCACTCCTTTATAATATATTTTTCGCCGTACTGCTGCGGGCGGAAGAAGGTATACTCGATGGGCTTGCCGCTGGGGTCGGTGACGCTGCAGGGCGTACCGCCGGTTGCGTGCTCTTCCTTCAGCTCGTCGATGGCAGCCATAAGCTTGCGCTTCTGTTCCTCGGTCAGCTCATTGGCGGGCAGATGTTCGCCGTCAAAGGCACGCCATGCAGCTTCGCGGCAGACCACCGGGCCAACACCGGCCACGGTCTTGTTGAGGGCATCTGCCACCGGCAGATCCCGTTCACAGGCTGCTGCCACGATGGACGCACTGCTCACCAGCAGGAAGTCCGGTCTTGCAGGCTTGGGCGGCGTGGTATAGGGCAGGCCCGGCAGCAGCTGGCGCACATCGCTGTCCTCAAAATCCACGCGCTTGAGTGCGTCAATGATCTTGCCGTTCTGCACCAGAACCAGATTGGAGTAGCGGCCCATCAATTCGGCACACAGGGTGTTGCGCACAAGGTCGCCCATCTCGTTGGTGCACTGGAAATCAAAATACACGATGCGGTCTCCCGGCTCCATGTGCACGTCCAGCAGCCTGCCGCCGGTAAGATGCTTGCGCATCAGCATACAGAAGGAGGGCGGCGTTTCCGGGTTTTCAAAGCTTTCTTCGGTCAGGCACACGCGGGCGGAACCGCTGCGGGCCGAAAGCAGCAGCGCATAGGTATCCGTGCGGGTACGCAGGGTGAGCACCAGCTCATCACGGGTGGGTTCAAATAGTTTTGCGATCTTGGCGTCGGTCAGCGTTGCTTTGAGCTCTGCTGCCGTAAGGGCCAGTGTCGCGGCATCCAATGCCATAGTGTTTACCTCGTTTATGATTTGGAATGGAAATTCTTTTATTTTAAGCGACCTCGCCCTCTCCGTCACGGCTAACGCCGTGCCACCTCTCCCAAAGTGAGAGCTTTGGCAGTCTACGCAGGTTCATGGTTTTGCCAAGGGCTCTCCCCTTGGGAGAGCTGTCGAGCGGATGCGAGACTGAGAGGCGAGGCCGTTCACCTTATTGCAGCTTTCCTTATAAATACGTATACGGATCCCGGTTCTCGGTGCTCACCAGCACTTCCAGCTCCGGCAGGGCGGCGCGCAGCTTTGCAGCCACGGCGGCAGTCACCGGAAATTCGGTGGCATAGTGGCCCGCCGCAATGAGCGAAAGGCCCAGCCGATTGGCATCGATGGCGTGGTGGTGGTTGGCTTCACCGGTCAGCAGGCAGTCCGCGCCCATAGCAATGGCATCTGCAAACAGCTTCCGCCCGCACCGCTGATGACCGCCAAGCGCTTGACCGGCTTACCCGCATCCACAAACTTCACCTGCACCGCCGGGCCGACGGCGGGCGCGTTGCAGCGCGCAGCAAGCTCCTGCTGTGCCTTGCGGGCAAGCTCCGGAACCGCGATTTCTTCAATGGCTCCCACACGGCCGCAGCCCTCGGCAAAGGTTTCCATATTCTTCATGTCAAAGATGCCTGCCAGCACTTCGTTCACGCCGCCCTCGGCAGCATCCAGATTGGTGTGCATACAGATGGCAGAAATGCCTGCCTGCACCAGCTGGAAAGGCACATCCTGCGGGCCGATCTTTTTGAGCGGATCAAAATGACCGGGTGGTGGGACACGATCATCTCACACTGCTTTGCGGCGGCTTCGGCCACCACTTCGGGGTGATGTCCAGTGCTGCCAGCACCCGGTGCATCTGCCCGCCGCAGTCCACCAGCAGGCCGGGATTGTCCCAGTGTTCCGCCAGCTCCAGCGGCGCGATGGCCTGCATTGCTTCGTATACCTGATTAACTGTTATCATATCTTCACCATCCTCGCCCTCTCCGTCATTGCTTACGCAATGCCACCTCTCCCATGGTGAGAGGCCTTGGCATTCCATGCAGCGTTCATCATTTTGCCAAAGGCTCTCCCTTTGGGAGAGCTGGACGCGAAGCGGACTGAGAGGGCAAGCCAGCTAATAAACTATCGATTTCCTGCGCAAGTGTGCTGCCATCCGGCACGCCAAGGCGCATCCGGGGCAGCTTTGCCTTCTGCCAGTCGGCGTAGCTTTTCCCTCGGGCCACTCTCCCGTACTGCCAAACAGGCACTCGGCAAAGGTGGGCGCATACACCCTGCCGGTGTACTCTGCCGCCATCACCGCGTACCAACGGCCCGCCGCCTGCACCGGGCGGTCGGCTGCAAAGGAGAAGCCATGCTCCCACAACCAGCGGCGCAGCGCGTCGTGGCGGGTGGCCGGGATCATGATGATCCGCGGCCTCCCACGGTGAACACCCACGGGGCTTTCTCTAAAATTTCCCAAGTGGTCTGGGCGGAAACGCCCGCCAACACGATGCTGCCTACTTCGTTCTCCGTAAGCACAGAAAGACCGTCGCCAAGCCGAAGCTCAGCGCGGTCTTTACAGCCTGCATGTTCCAGCGTCTGCTCTGCCTTTGCCAGCGGGCCGGGCCGCAGGTCGGCACCGATCACCTTCGGGTATTTTCCCGAAGCCGCCAGCACCGCCGTCAGCTTGCCGTGGTCGCAGCCGATGTCCGCCACCGGCTCTCCCGGCCGCACAAGCTCTGCGGCGGCAGCCAGACGCGCATCCAGTGTGGGCAGCAATTTATGCCTTCTTTGCGGCCAGATGCTCGTTCAGCTTCTCGATCAGCTCATCGCAGTCCACGCCGTGGACAGCACAGGCCTCCTCGATGCTCTCGCCGCGGGATGCAGGGCAGCCCAGGCAGTGCATGCCGATCTCCATGAAGTAGGGAGCGGTGGTCTGGTCCATATCCAGGATATCGCCGATGATGGTCTCGCGGGTCACCTGCTTTGCGTCCTTGTGTTCTTCCTTCTTGAGCATATTGAAAATATCAAACATGATGGTTTTCCTTTCCTGTTGGGTAAAATCACGGCATAACCTACCGTTCTTCTATACTATACCCTAAACCGGTACTGTTTTTCAAGTATCTGCTGGGATTTTTAGCGTTTACTGGTAATTCTTATCCAGCGAGAAGCCGCGCCCGCTCACCTCGGTCACATGGCTCACGATCATAAAGCAGGTGGGGTCGATGGCATGGGCCAGCTTTTCCAGCTTCGGCAGCTGGCGGTTGCTCACGATGCTCAGCAGCACCTGCTCCGGCTCGTGGCTGTAGCCTCCCTCGCCATGCAGCACGGTCACACCGCGGTCCAGCTGGGTGAAGATGGCCTCGCGGATATCATCGGCGTGCTGGCTGATGATCTTTACCTCGGTGCGGGTAGTGCCGAAGATGAGCACCTTGTCCAGCACCACCGTATACACGATCACCATCACGATGCCGTACAGACACTGCTGCAGCGGCTGAACGCCGCCTGCATGCAGAGGATGAGCATATCGAACACCAGCATACTGGCCGACACCGGGATGTGGAAATATTTGTTCAGCACCAGCGGAGGGATGTCCATGCCGCCGGTGGATGCGCCTGCCCGGATGGTGATGCCCAGCGAAATGCCTACGCCGAAGCCTGCAAAATGGTGTTGAGCACCAGATCATCGGTGAGCACAAAGCCTGTGAACACCCGCTCCCACAGGGCCAGAAACAGGGGGCTGAGCACGGTGCTGGCAATGGTGGTGATGGCAAAGCGCCGCCCCAGCAGCACCCAGCCCACCGTAAGCATGGTCATGTTGATGACGAACAGCACACCGGACACCGGCAGTCCCAATGCACGGTTGATGCCCAGTGCGATGCCGGTGGCACCGCCGGTGATCAGGCCTGACGGCACAAGAAACAGCACCACCGTGAGTGCATACAGTGCATTGCCCACGATGATGGACAGCGAATTGAATGCGATCTGCTGCTCATATGAAAGCTTTATCATCTTTTGTCCCTCATTCTTGAATTTCTTTCTTCTATGATAACGAAAAAATCCGCATTTATCAAGCGTTTCGCCCATAAATGCGGAATAATCCCGGAATAAATTACATTTTGTTGTTTACTGCGCAGAGGTCTCCTGCACCGGTTCCTCGTCCTCCAGCAGACGCAGACCGGCGGTATCCGTCACCGGCAGCGAGAACACGATCGCGCCCGCCTTTGGCCCGGCACCGTCCATGATGGCTTTCATGATGCGGTTCTTTTCCGGCGTGCGGGCCACGATGAGCACCAGCTCTTTTTCATTCACCAGCTCCACGCAAGGAACTGGCTGCGCCTTCCATGCCAGTACCCTTGGCGTGGATCACCGTGCCGCCGCCGGCACCTGCTGCGCGGGCGGCATCCATAATGGTGCCGGTGTGGCCCTGATTGGCGATCACCAGCAGCAGTTCGTAACGGGTATCCTTCAAGGTGCTCTCCTCCTTCAATGTCAGCGGCTGGTGCTGGGTGAGGAACATCAGCGCCCTTCTGCCGCCGATGCTGCTCAGCGGCACCGTGAATGCAATGCCGGTGCCCGGCACGTCGATGCGCATTTTGCGGCGCAGGTCTGTCCGGACGGCCTTCCATGTATCCTCTGTCACCACCGCCAGCAGCACCGCCTTCTCGGTCTTTTCCAGACCCAGCGTGGCCAGCGTTTCCCGCACCGCTGTGCCGCTGCCCACCGTGCGCAGTTCACATCCACGCCGCGCTGCTGGTACAGCTGCAAAAAGGCATCGGTGGAGCAGCGGTCGGTGATGGTCACCATCAAAAACAACGAACTCATGCCGAGCCCTCCTTACAGTTCAATGATATCATCGTCCGCCAGACCGGCAAAGGCCGCACCCATGGCCGCAGGCTGCAGGCGCCGGGCCTTGCGGGTGCGCAGCTGTGCCACAAGGCCCATCAGCTGCACCGTAATGAGCGGGGTCATGGCCACCATGGCCACCACGCCGAAAGCGTCGGTGACGATATTGCCGCCCACGGCCACGCAGGCACCCTGTGCCAGCGGCAGCAGGAAGGTGGCCGTCATGGGGCCGGATGCCACGCCGCCCGCGTCAAATGCAATGGCGGTGAACAGCTTTGGCACCACAAAGGAGATGCCGATGGCAAACACATAGCCCGGCACGAGGAACCACAAAATGGAAACGCCGGTGAGCACCCGCACCATGGCAAGGCCCACCGAGATGGAAACACCTGCCGAGAGTGCCATGCCCATGGCCTTGGCCGAAATGGCACCGTCGGTCACCTCTTCCACCTGTTTGTTCAGCACATAGACGGCCGGCTCGGCCTTGACGATGAAGTAACCGATGAGCATTCCAATGGGAATGATGATCCAGCGGAAGCTCTGCCCGGCCAGCACCTGACCCAGATAATTACCGGCGGGCATAAAGCCACATTTGCGCCGGTGAGGAACAGCACAAGGCCCACGTAGGTATACGCAAGACCCACCGCAATGCGGCCCAGCGACCGGCGGTCCATGTGCAGAGCCACAAATTGAAAAATGCCGAACATCACGATGATGGGCAGCAGCGAGACAGCGATCTCTTCCAGATACGTAGGCAGGCTGACATGGAACAGCTGCCACAGCTCCACCGAGTCGCTCACCTCCGGCAGCACCGGCGGGAGATAGGTGCTGTCCGAGGCGCGGAACACGATGCCCAGAATGAGCACTGCCAGAATGGGGCCGATGGAGCACATGGCCACCAGACCAAAGCTGTCGTCCGCCGCGTGGCGGTCGCCGCGGATGGACGAAACACCCACGCCCAGCGCCATGATAAAGGGCACCGTCATAGGCCGGTGGTCACGCCGCCGGAGTCAAAGGCCACAGCAAGAAATTCCTTGGGCACAAACGCCGCCAGAAGAAAGATCATGCCGTAGAACAGCACCAGCAGCTTTGGCAGCGAGATGCCAATGAGCATACGCAGGAAGGCAAACACCAGAAACAGGCCCACGCCCGCCGCCACCGATAAAATAAGGGTGCGGTTCGGGATGGAGGGCACCTGATTTGCCAGCACCTGCAGGTCCGGCTCCGAAATGGTGATGAGGAAGCCCAGCAGAAAGCCGATGCCCAAGATCACCGGCAGCTTCCGGCTTTTGGTGATCACCGCACCCACGCGCTCGCCCATGGGGGTCATGCTCATCTCCGCGCCCAGTGTGAAGAACATGATGCCCACCACGATCATAGCTGCCCCCAGCAAAAAGCACAGCAGGATGCTGGGCGACACCGGCGCAATGGTAAAGCAGAGCACCAGCACGATGGCTGCAATGGGCAGCACTGCCTGCAGCGCTTCCAATAGTTTTTCCCGCAGTTTCGGGAGGGATGCTTTCAGGATAGCGTCCACCGCCTTTCACCGTTTTATATCCAGTTTGTACAAATCAGAAACAAGTATATGAATAGTATACAAGGCAAAAGCCGCCCCGTCAACAAACGGAGCGGCAAAGATCGGCAAAGACGCAGAAGCTTTACAGTTTCTTCCAAGTTTGTCTTTATTTCGTCAGATCTCCTGCTTTGCCAGCACGTCCGAGGTGGGGGTCTGGAACACCGGGATATTGGCATAGGGGTCAGCCACTTCTTCTGCAGGCAGGCTCTTCATGTAGGCATCCATACTCTCGGCCACCTTCTTGGCCACAGCCACCGCCTCCACCACGGTGCGTGCGCCCATCACGGCATCGCCGCCGGCAAATACGCCCTCGCGGGTGGTGCTGCCGTCCTCGCTGACGGTGAGCAGACCCTTCTGGTTGGTCTCGATGCCGGTAGTGGTCTTGACGAGGTTGCTCTCCGAGCCCTGGCTGACCGACACGATCACGCCGGTGTGGGGGTAGAAAATCTCACTGCCCTCCACCTGAGTGAACCTGCCATCTTCGCCCTTGACGGTATCGCGGCAGATCAGGCCGTTCTCGCGGATCTCCACCGGTGCTTTGCAGAAGCGGAAGCCCACGCCCTCCAGCTTTGCATAGCTCACCTCGTACTCGGAAGCACTGATGCAGCTCTCGTCGCGGCGGGCATAGCAGGTGACGTGGCGGGCACCGTTGCGGATGGCGGTGCGGGCGCAGTCCATGGCAGAGTTGCCCACGCCGATCACCGCAACATCGCTGCCCAGACGGAACGCCTTGGAGTTTGCCAGATAATCGATGCCAAAGGCTACATTTCCCAGCGTCTCACCCTTGATATGCATAGCATTGGCCTTCCACAGACCGGCACCGATGAACACGCTCTTGTAGCCGTCGCGGAACAGATCATCGATGGTGATGGTCTTGCCGATGGTGGTGTTGGGCCGCACCTTGATGCCCTTCAGCTCCAGATGGCGGTACTGGAAATCGTCCAGCACGCTGTCCGGCAGGCGATAGTTGGGGATGCCGTAGCGCATGACGCCGCCAATTTTATCGCGGGCATCAAAGATGGTCACATCGTAGCCCCAGCGTGCCAGCAGCACCGCAATGGTCAGGCCCGCCGGGCCGGAGCCAACGACTGCCGCCTTCATGCCATTTTTGGGGGCAGGGCCGGCGGTCATTTTGTTGGCGTAGGTCGTGGAAATGTAGTCTTCAATAATGGAGAAGTGCACCGGGTCGTGGCTGGGCATCCGGTTGCGCACGCAGTGGCCCTCGCACTGGTTCTCGTGGTTGCACACCAACGCACAAACGGTGGTCAGCGGGTTATTCTCAAACAGCATTCTGCCAGCTTCGTCCATCTGGTTTGCCTTGAGCAGCCGAATGACCTCCGGGATGTTGGTGTGGATGGGGCAGCCCTGCTGGCACAGCGGCTTTTTGCAGCCCAGACAGCGGTTGGCTTCGTCCAGAACGTGAAGTGCCATGAAGTTTCCTCCTTATTGCGTGCGGTTTTCTGATTCCGTTCTCATTTTGTTGTATCCAACATTGCATTGCTTTAATCATACACCACAAACCGTCCGGACACAAGTGTTTCTGCATAAATTTTTTTCGATTATTTTTTGTCAATTCGTCAAAAAGATAATTTTTTGACGATATACTCCCCCATCGGCCCGGGCACCCGGCGGCACAGTGCGCCAAAATCGCTGGCTCCTGCCTGTGCCGCCGCCATGCGGGCGCAGTCTGCATTTTCTTTTTCCAGCTTTGCCAGCGAATGGCTCACCGGCAGGGCCGTATTTTTGAGCATCGGCAAAGCTTCCCGCCGGGCTCCCAGCAAATGCAGATAGGGCGGCAGGGCAGGCACGGTATCTGCCGTATAGCCCAGCGCCGCATCCATGGCAAGGCGGCGCATCCGGGCCCGGGGGTAACGCACAGTGGTCAGCGCGTCCAGCAGCTGGGGCAGGCCGGTGCAGCTGCGCACGGCGTTCTCCAACCGGTGGTCCAACCCCTCGGAAACGCCCCGCACTGCGGCAAAAGGTTCCGGTCGTGCACAGGCCGCCCGCAGCAGAGCCAGCTCACACCGGCCCGCAGCGGCATGATCCGTATACATTCCGTCGATTTCCGCTTTTTTATACAGCTCCAGTGCTTTTTCCGGCACATAAGGAGTCAGCGCATCCGCGCCCTGCTCTGCCCAGAGGGCGCGCAGCGCGCTGGCACTGGCAAACTGTGCGTGGCCGCTTTCGGCAAGGGCCTGCCCGTGGCCCGCCCCCACGCGGGCAGCGGCACCGGGGTCATGGGTGCCTCCTGTTCCAGAATGGCCTTGCAGTATTCTACTGCCAGATTGTTGTTGGGCTTATCCAACAGCGCGGCCAGTGCCGTGCCCGGCAGAGCGCTTCCACCGCCGCCTGCCGCGCCGCCGCAAAGCTGCGGGCACCGGCTGCAAGCTGGCGCTTCAGCTCGGTGCGGTAGGCCTCGCTGTTCAGTACCCGGGCAGCTTCCATCAGTAGGGCTGCGTCCGGCGTCTCTGCCCCGAACACCAGCGCATCGCACCCGGCGGCGGCAAGGATGCGCACCCCCGCCCGGGCAAAAGCCTCTGCCCCCGCGCAGGCACAGGGCGCAGGCAGCGCAAATATCAGATCTGCCCGCATTGCAGTGCAGCCTGCACCCGCACCGCTTCCGGCAGCAGCGGCAGTGCGCCGCGCTGGGTCAGCCCGCAGCTCATGGCCACCGCCACATGCTGTGCTCCCAGCGCTTTTGCCTGCGCCAACTGCCATGCATGGCCGTTGTGAAAGGGGTCGTACTCTGCAATGATACCGGCAAATTTCATAGATAAGCTCCTCTGCAGGGCTGCTGCGCCCTCGGAAAGATTGTTAAATTTATATCGTATATACAGAAAACTGCAGTGGTTTTGCGCATTTGTGGGCAGGATGTACAAAAACCTTGTACACAAGCTTTACCGCTTTGCCCGGGTTGCGGCTTGAAAAGCCGCCCACCCTATTATATAATAAACACAGGAATCTGTAAAATTCTGTCCTCAGGTTTAAAAAGAGGGCAGACCAAAAACATACAGGAGGCAACACAGATGAAAGTTCTGGTTATTAACTGCGGCTCTTCTTCCCTGAAGTATCAGCTGATCGATATGGACGGCGAGAAGGTGCTGTGCAAGGGCCTGTGCGAGCGCATTGGCATGGAAAGCAGCATGATCACCCACGAGGCCAACGGCCACAAGGCCACCACGCCCGCCATCTTCCCCACCCACACCGAGGCATTTGCCGAGGTCGTGAAGAAGATGACCACCGGCGAAGGCAAGTGCATCAACGACGTCAGCGAGATCGATGCCATCGGTCACCGTGTCGTGCACGGCGGCGAGAAGTTCAAGGAGAGCTGCCTGATCACCGACGAGGTCATCGAGACCATCCGCGAGCTGAGCCCTCTGGCTCCCCTGCACAACCCCGCCGGCATTCTGGGCATCGAGGCCGCACGCAAGGTGTTCGGCAACATCCCCATGGTGGCCGTGTTCGATACCGCTTTCCACAGCACCATGCCTCCGAAGCTTATATGTACGCCATTCCGTATGAGTACTATGAGAAGTACGGCGTGCGCCGCTACGGCTTCCACGGCACCAGCACAAGTACGTTGCTCACAAGGCTGCCGAGTATCTGGAAGAGCCATTGAGCGCCTGAAGCTGATCACCTGCCATCTGGCAACGGTTCCTCATTGCCGCTGTGGATCAGGCAAGGTCGTGGACACCTCCATGGGCATGACCCCGCTGGCCGGCCTGATGATGGGCACCCGCTGCGGCGACCTGGACCCCTCTGTGGTCAACTACCTGAAGTACACCCTGAACATCACCGGCCACGAGCTGGACGAGATCCTGAACAAGAAGTCCGGCCTGCTGGGCATCTCCGGTGTTTCCAGCGACAAGCGTGACGTGGAAGAGGCAGCTGCTGCCGGCAACAAGCGCGCACAGCTGGCTTCCGACATGCTGAACTACCAGATCAAGAAGACCGTTGGCGCTTACATCGCTGCAATGGGCGGCGTGGATGCCATCGTCTTCACCGGCGGCATCGGCGAGCACGACGCAATTGCCCGTGCAAAGGTCTGCCACCACATGGATTGGCTGGGCATCCGCATCGATACCGAGAAGAACAAGCACCCCGTGGGCGATGTGTGCGAGATTACTGCCTGGGGCGCAAAGGTGCGCACTCTGGTCATTGCTACCGACGAGGAGCTGATGATCGCCCGCGACACCAAGGAAGTCCTCGAGAAGTAATCGTTTTCCAAAGGGCTTTGCAGGGGCTGCTGCACGGAATGTGCGGCAGCCCCTTTTTCATCTTCCGGCAGTTATTTTACCCAAATCAGCCTGTCGGATTGTGCTATCTATACAAATAACAAGGCGAATGGTTGTTTTTTGGTTGACAAATTTCAAAAAGAACGGTACAATAGAAAAGTCCTCAATTGGAGGACGTCCATTCATTCAAGCCCCTGGTAAGCTTACTGATCAGCGCGATGGTCCCAAAACCAAAGGTATGGTTACAATCCTTCCGTGGGCAAGAACTAACTAAAGAGGAGATACTACTATGTTTGAAGACAAGACTCTGGTCTGCAAGGACTGCGGTAAGGAATTTGTTTGGACTGCTGGTGAGCAGGAGTTCTACGCATCTCGCGGCTTCGAGAATCAGCCCAGCGCTGCAAGCCCTGCCGTGACGCCCGCAAGAACGGCGGCGCACGCAGCAACAGCGGTGAGCGTCAGATGTTCGATGCTGTCTGCGCAGCTTGCGGCAAGGCTTGCAAGGTCCCCTTCCAGCCCCGTGAGGATCGTCCGGTCTACTGCTCTGACTGCTTTGCTCGCATGAAGCAGAACTAAGCGCTGATTTTTATTTAAATCGGTAACAAAAGGCCCGCTGTCGAAAGGCAGTGGGCCTTTTTGTATTCAGAGCTTCTCCAGTCTGATTACGCAGCCATAACGGAGGAAGTCTTTCACACCAGCGGCGCAATAAACTTGAGCAGGATGCCCGCCAGATGCAGCAGCTTTTTGCCCTGCCAGATACTTTCTTTCGTCTGCTCCACCCTGCGGCACCGGGTGAGCGTATCCTGAAAATCCGCTTCCATGTTGGCAATGCAGTCGGTGCCGCGCATCCAGACCGCGTTTTCAAAGTGATGGTACAGGCTGCGGTAGTCCAGATTGATGGTGCCCGCCACAGCTTCCACGCCGTCGGCGATCACGATCTTCGCATGGGTAAAGCCGGGCTGCCACTCGCTGATCTTCACACCCGAAGAAATCAGCGCCTTGTAGTGGGTCTTGGCCAGTGCATAAACGAACCACTTATCCGGCTTGCCGGGCAGGATCAGGTGCACATCCACACCGCGCTCTGCCGCAAAGCGCAGGGCCGTTTCCAGCTCGCCGTCTAAAATCAGATACGGCGTGATGATGTGCACATACTTCCGGGCGCGGTTGAGCATATCCATGTACACCATTTCGCCCACCCGCTCACCGTCCAGCGGGCAGTCCCCGTAGCACCACAAAACCCTTGGCGTTTGCTGCCGCCGGGATGGGATCGGACAGGAACTGCTCAAACTCCGGCTGGCACAGGATGCTCCACATCTGCAAAAACAGCGCCGTCATGGAGCGCACGCCTTCGCCTTCCAGCATCAGGCCGAGTCCTTCCAGCGGCCATACTTTTCTATGTGGTTGATGTACTCATCTGCCAGATTCACACCACCGGTAAAGCCCACCTGGCCATCAATGACCAGAATTTTGCGGTGGTCGCGGTAGTTGTAGTGGGTGGAAACAAAGGGCGTGACCGGCGAGAACACCTTGCACTGGATGCCCAGCGCTTCCAGCCGGCTGGGGTAATCCCGCGGCAGGGTGGAGAACTCACAGGTGCCATCATACATCACCCGCACATCCACCCCCTGCGCCGCCTTGCGGGCCAGCACTTCCAGAATGCGGCCCCACATCAGACCTTCATCCACGATGAAATATTCCAGAAAGATGTACTTTTTTGCCGTTTCCAGCTGGCGCAGCATTTCATCGAACATAGCTTCGCCGCCGTTGAAGTAGGTGGCCACCGTGTCGGCATAGACCGGAAATCCGCCTCCCTTGCCCCGCAGATACCGTGCCAGCGGCATCGCTTCGGGTGCCTGCTCCTGCAAAAGCTCCACGGTCTGCTCATTCTGCGGCAGCTGGGCGCGGGTCTGGCCCTCCAGATCCAGCAGGCGGCGCTTCAGGGCATTGTGGCCACATCACTTTTGGTGTACCAGAACAGCGGCACGCCCAGCACCGGCATCAGCGCTGTGACCACCAGCCATGTAATGCGCACGCTGTTGTCCATGTCCTGATTGAGCAGATAGACCATCATTGCCGCTGTTACCAGCAGGGTGCCGCCAAAATAATGCGGCAGCAGCTCGCCGAACCACTGCAGCAGGCTGAACAGCGCGAACGCCTGTAAAAGCAGCAGAACCAGCACTAGGCCAAAACGGCTAAAAATAGCGTGTACCACGCCCTTCTGTCCCCGTTTGAGCAGGCGGATGCCGCCATCCTCGAACACCCGGACCTTGTCCTTCATATTTTGCTGAAACTGTTTTTTCTGCATGGCATTTTCCCTTATCTCGCACATTTGCAGCCCTGGGGCTGTAAAAATGTGCCGGTTTGTGTTATGATGTACAGGAACAAGCCCGCCCGGCGCTGTGTCCCGGACAGGCAGCTTTGCACCTATTATAATCCATTCCTGCCCTTTTTTCCACCCAAAGCGGCAGGATGATGCAGGAGGGACCCCTATGAATAATCTGATCATTGGCATTGCAGGCGGCTCCGGCAGCGGCAAGACCACCCTTGCTCTGCGGCTGAAGGAGCGTTTTGGCGAGGATGAAGTGCGCCTGATCTCCCACGACAGCTACTATAAGCGCCACGATGAGTTGCCTTTTGAGGAGCGCTGCAAGCTGAACTACGACCACCCGGATGCTTTTGACAACGCTTTGCTGATCTACCATCTGCAAGAGCTGAAGGCAGGCCGCGCCATCGACTGCCCGGTGTACGACTACTCCAACCACAACCGCAGCGACAAGGTGTAGCACATCGAGCCCGCACCGGTGCTGATCGTGGAAGGCATCCTGCCCTTTGTGGAGCCGGAGCTGTGCGCCCTGTTCGACTACAAGATCTATGTGGACACCGACGCCGACGAGCGCATCCTGCGCCGTCTGGTGCGGGATGTGAAGGAGCGGGGCCGCAGTCTGGACAGCGTCATCAATCAGTACCTGACCACCGTCAAGCCCATGCACGAGGCCTTTGTGGAACCCAGCAAGCGCAACGCAGACATCATTGTGCCCAACGGCGGCGAGAACACCGCTGCGGTGGAGATGCTGGCCCATCACATCCGCAACCTGATCGAGAAGGCAAATATGATGTAACGTCTTTACGATTTAAATGCCCTCCGCATTCGCTCTGGGCATGTTCAGCGGAAATCTTATTTTTAATTTCATCATGCACGCGAAAGGAGCCACCGCACAGTTTGTGCAATGGCTCCTTTTTTCTTATCTCAGTGGATAGAGGTACGCACCAATGCGCGCTTGAGACGCGCCTGAGCCAGCTCGTAGTCCCGCTTGTCGAGGTTCTTCTGCGCAAGGATCTCCTCCGCGCGCTTCTTGGAAGCCTCGGCGCGGGCCTGATCGATCTCCTCGGCCCACTCCCATGTGGTGGCGACCAGACGCACTTCGCCATCCAGCACGCTCAGCAGCCCGCCCATGCAGCGGCGCGGCGGCGCTGGCCCTCGGCATCCACGATATGGCTTCGCCCATGCCCAGCGCGGTGCAGTAATCCCCGTGTTTGGCAAGGATGGCCAGATCGCCGTCAATGGCGCGGCAGACGATGCGCTCGGCCTGCCCGTCAAAGGCGCAGCCGTCCGGCGTGACCACCGTCAGATGAAAGGTCGTCATGGTTTACCCTTTCTTCGCTTTTGCGAACACGTCATCGATGGTGCCCGCGAACAGGAATGCGCTCTCGGGCAGCTCGTCGCACTCGCCGTTCAGGATCATCTTGAAGCCGCGCAGGGTCTCCTTGAGCGGCACATACTGGCCAGGCATACCGGTGAACTGCTCTGCCACGTGGAAGCTCTGGCTCAGGAAGCGCTGCACCTTGCGGGCGCGGCTGACTGTGCGCTTGTCTTCCTCGCTCAGCTCGTCCATGCCCATGATGGCAATGATGTCCTGCAGCTCCTTGTAGCGCTGCAGCACCTTCTGGACGGCGCGGGCGATCTCGTAGTGCTCCTGACCCACGACCTCCGGGCTGAGGATGCGGCTGGTGGAATCCAGCGGGTCCACAGCGGGGTAGATGCCCTGCGAAGCAATGTCACGGCTCAGGACCGTGGTGGCATCCAGATGGGTAAAGGTGGTGGCAGGGGCCGGGTCGGTCAGGTCATCGGCGGGCACGTAGACGGCCTGCACCGAGGTGATGGAACTTGCGGGTGGAGGTGATGCGCTCCTGCAGAGCGCCCATCTCGGTGGCCAGCGTGGGCTGGTAGCCGACGGCAGAGGCATACGGCCCAGCAGTGCGGACACCTCAGAGCCTGCCTGGGTGAAGCGGAAGATGTTATCGATGAAGAGCAGCACATCCTGATTCTTCACATCGCGGAAATACTCCGCCATGGTCAGACCGGACAGTGCCACGCGCATACGGGCTCCTGGGGGTTCGTTCATCTGGCCGTAGACCAGCGCAGTCTTGTTGATAACGCCGCTCTCGGTCATTTCGCCGTACAGGTCGTTGCCCTCACGGGTGCGCTCGCCAACGCCGGTGAACACCGAGTAGCCGTTGTGCTCGGTGGCGATGTTATAGATCAGCTCCTGGATCAGGACCGTCTTGCCGACGCCTGCACCGCCGAACAGACCGATCTTGCCGCCCTTTGCGTAGGGGCAGATCAGGTCCACGACCTTGATGCCGGTCTCGAGGATCTCGGTGGTGGACTGCTGCTCCTCGTAGCTGGGAGCAGGGCGGTGGATGGGCCAGTAGGCCTCCGGGGCCGGGGCGGGCTTGTTGTCCACGGGCTCACCCAGCAGGTTGAACACGCGGCCCAGACACTGGTCGCCCACGGGCACTTTGATGGGTTCGCCGGTATCCACGGCTTCGGTGCCGCGCACCAGACCATCGGTGCTGTTCATTGCAATGCAGCGCACCACGTTATCGCCGGTGTGCTGTGCCACCTCGACCACCAGCTTTTCGCCGTGGTTGTCGATCTCGATGGCGTTGAGCAGCTCCGGCAGCTGGCCATCCTCAAACTGGATGTCCAGCACCGGGCCGATGACCTGGAGCACCTTGCCGATATGTTTTTCGGACATAGGCTACAACTCCTTTTTGATAGGTTTTAAATCTCCGCGCCGGCCACGATCTCGGTGATCTCCTGCGTGATGGCAGCCTGACGGGCACGGTTATAATACAGGTTCAAATGGTCGATCATCTCACCGGCGTTCTTGGTGGCGGCATCCATGGCAGTGCGGCGGGCGGCAAGCTCACTGGCTACGCTCTCGCACACGGCACCGTAGACGATGCCTGCCACATACTCCGGGATGATCGCGCTGAATACTTCCTCGCTGCTGGGCTTGTACAGGATCTGGCTGCGGCGGGCATCCGCCTTCTGCTGCTCGGTAGGTTCGATGGACAGCGGCAGCACCTCCATGGTGGCTGCGGTCTGGGTCATCATGGAATCGAACCGGGTGTAGCAGATCTTTACCGCATCGTACTCGCCCTTGAGATATCCTTCCGTGATCTGGCGGGACAGCTGGAAGCACTCGCCCACCGAGACATCTGCCGCCAGCAGCACCTCCTGCGTGAACAGGGGCACCTCGTGGTGGACGAAATACTCTGCCGAGCGCTTGCCGATGGGCAGCACCAGCACTTCGCCTTCTTCGGCCCCGGCCTGCTTGAGCACGTTGGAATTGTATCCACCGGCAAGGCCGCGGTCGCCTGCGATCACGATGAGCAGGGTGCGCTTCACTTCGTCACGGCGCAGGTAGGGGTTGCGGGCGCGGGGGTCGGCCGCGGCGATCTTGGTCAAAGTCTCATGCAGCGTTTCAAAGTAGGGGCGGCTGTGCTCCACCCGTTCCTTGGCGCGGCGCATTTTGGAGGAAGCCACCAGTTCCATTGCCTTGGTGATCTGCATGGTGCTCTCTACGCTTTTGATGCGCAGCTTGATGTCCTTCATGGAACCAGCCATGCGTTACGCCTCCTTCCTTAGTGCGCCTTGACGAAGCTGTCGGTATAGGCTGTGAGCACGCTCTTAAGCTGCTCCTCAGTGTCCTTATCCAGATTGCCGGTGGTGCGGATGGTCTCCATGACGGCGGCACCCGCAGCATTGTTGTCCAGATATTCGTACAGGCCCTTCTCATACTCGGCCACGTCCGGCACCTTGACCTTCACAAGGTGATCGTGAATGGTCGCATACAGGATGGCCACCTGCTTTTCCACAGGCACGGGAGCGGAGCGGTTCTGCTTGAGCACTTCCACGATGCGCTCGCCTTGTGCAAGGCGGGCCTTGGTGTCGGCATCCAGATCGGAACCGAACTGTGCAAAGCTCTGCAGCTCGCGGTACTGGGAGTAGATCAGCTTCAGGGTGCCGGCGACCTTCTTCATGGCCTTGATCTGGCATTGCCGCCCACGCGGGACACCGAGATGCCGGGGTTGACTGCCGGCATGACACCGGAGTGGAACAGCTCCGTCTCCAGGAAGATCTGACCATCGGTGATGGAAATGACATTCGTGGGGATGTAGGCGGAAACATCGCCCGCCTGCGTCTCGATGATGGGCAGAGCCGTCAGGCTGCCGCCGCCAAGCTCATTGGAGAGCTTGGCCGCGCGTTCCAGCAGACGGGAGTGCAGATAGAACACGTCGCCGGGGTAAGCCTCACGTCCCGGGGGACGGCGGATCAGCAGCGACAGTGCACGGTAGGCCACGGCGTGCTTGGACAGATCGTCGTAGATGATGAGGACGTGCTTGCCTGATGCATGAAATATTCGCCCATGGCACAGCCGGAGTAGGGTGCGATATACTGCAGGGGCGAAAGCTCGGATGCCGTTGCGGACACCACGATGGTGTAGCCCATAGCACCGGCCTCGGTCAGGCTCTGCACAAGGTTTGCCACGGTAGAGCGCTTCTGACCGATGGCAACGTAAATGCAGATGACGTCCTTGCCCTTCTGGTTGATGATGGTATCGGAGGCGATGGTGGTCTTGCCGGTCTGGCGGTCGCCGATGATCAGCTCGCGCTGGCCGCGGCCAATGGGGATCATGGAGTCGATGGCCTTGATGCCGGTCTGCAGCGGCTCCTTGACCGGCTGACGGTCGATGATGCCGGGAGCGCGGCTTTCAATGGCGCGGAACTCGGTGGTCTCGATGGGGCCTGCACCGTCGATGGGCTGGCCCAGCGCGTTGACCACGCGGCCGATCATTGCTTCGCCCACCGGCACGGACACCACCTTGCCGGTGCGTTTGACAGTGCTGCCTTCCTTGATACCGACGTCGGAGCCCAGCAGAACGATGGAGACAGTGTTCTCCTCCAGATTCTGGGCCATGCCGTATTCGCCGTTATCAAACTGAAGCAGCTCACCTGCCATGCACTTTTCCAGACCACTGGCGCGGGCGATGCCGTCGCCCACCATAATGACCGTGCCGGTCTCGCTCTGCTCGATGGCATTTTCGTAATGCTTGATCTGCGCACGGATGATCTTGGAGATCTCTTCAGGTTTCAGTTGCATCTTTGTTTGTTCACCACTCAATTCTTAAAAATCTTTCGGGTGGAAATTCGATCACAGTGTCACGGAAGCAATATCCCTGCGCAGGGCGGACAGACGGTTCTGCACCGTGCCGTCCAGCTCGGTGCCTTCGATATCCAGCCGGATGCCGCCCAGCACTGCCGGATCGACCTTTGTTTTCAGGTCGATGGTCTTGCCGGTGAGCTTTTCCAGCTTTTCGTGCAGGCTCTTTGCCTGCTGCTCCGTCATTGCCACTGCAGTGGTCGCCGTTGCTTCCAGAATGCCGTGTGCCTGATTGTAGCGCACACGGTAAGCCCGTGCGCAGCCGGACAGCTCCCGCAGGGTGCCCTTCTCGCACAGGATCTTCAAAAAGTTCAGCACATAGAGGTGGACCTGATCCCGCAGTGCTTCATCCAGCAGGCCGCAGCGCTCTCTTTTCGGGATGCTGGGGGTGCTGAGCAGATGCAGGTAGTCCGGGTTTGCCTTAAAAAGCGCCACGGCTTCGTCCAGCTCACCCAGAATGCGGGCCTCCAGCCCTTCCTCCGCCGCCAGATCGTACAGACTTCCGCCGTACATCCTTGCAGTCTCGGTCATGATGCTTCACCCACATTTTTGATAAATTCGTCGATCAGATCCTTGTGGTCCTTCTCGCTGATCTCACGCTCCACCACCTTGGAGGCGATCTCCATGGCGATGCCGCCGATCTCGTCCTTGACCTCGTTCACGGCCTTCTTGCGCTCCTGCGCAATGTCGGCTTCGGCCTTCTGCTTGAGGGCAGCAGCCTGCGCGCGGGCCTCGCCCACGATCTCTTCGCCGCGGGCGGTGGCCGTCTTCTGCGCATTGGCAACGATCTCGTTGGCCTCGGTGCGGGCATTCTGCAGGTTCTGCTCGTACTCTGCTTCATGGCTTCGGCTTCAGTGCGCAGCTTGGTGGCATCGGCGATCTGGCTGTCTGCCTTCGCCTTGCGCTCTGCGATCACGTTTTTGACCGGATTCAGCAGGAACTTTTTGAAGATGAACAGCTGGATCATCAGGTTGCAGATCTGGGCCAGAAAGGTCCAGCCGTCCAGCGTAATCAACGCCTGGTACAGTTCCATAAGCGTCTCCTTTCGTTATTTTGTAAAAGGTTCCGCTTATGCCAGGAACTTCATGAACATGCCGGGTGCCAGGAAGATCAGCAGCAGGCCGGTGACGAAGCCGTAAATACCGGTGGTCTCGGAAAGTGCAACGCCCAGGATCAGGGTGCTGGTAACGTCGCTCTTGCACTCGGGCTGACGGCCCACAGCTTCACAGGCAGCAGCTGCTGCGTTGCCTTCGCCGATACCGGGGCCGATACCTGCGATCAGTGCGCAGCCTGCGCCGATGCCGCAGCCTGCCAGAGCGATACCACGAGCGAGGTACTGAAAGTCAGTCATAAGATTTGTCCTCCAAAAAAGTTTTTTGTTTTGGGAGATGCCGTTGTGAGGCTTAGTCCTCACCGGCAGCACGTTTGATGAAAATTGCGGTCAGGGTACAGAAGATGAACGCCTGAATGCAGCCGCCGAACCAGTCGAAATACAGGCCCGTAAAGGCCGGGATGCCGATCTGGAACAGCTGGATCTGGCTCAAGGCACCCGGCAGCCAGCCGAAAATGACGTGGCTCAGGCTTGCCAGCGCCCAGTACAGCAGTGTGGAAATGACCGTACCGGACAAGATATTGCCAAAGTGACGGAACGCCATACTGACGGGGGTGGAAACCTCCGACAGCACATTGATGGGTGCCATGATGAAGATGGGGTCCAAAAGACCTTTCAGGTAGGAAAGGATGCCGTTGGTCTTGATCTTGTAGTACATGATCAGCACGAACACCACAATGGCCCACGCCGCCTCGGTGTTCAGGTCGGCTGTGGGGCTCCACAGGCCGATGACACTGATGAGGTTGCAGCCGATGCTCAGAGCGAAGATCGCGCCGATGAGCGGGATATACTTATCAAAGTGATAGCCCATGTTGTCGTGCACGAACTGGTCCAGCCGTTCTACGATGAACTCGGCGGCGGCCTGCCGCTTTGAGACATTTTCCAGCTTGAGGTTGCTGCCCAGCCAGATGGCAAAACCCGAAAGCAGCGCCATGACGATCCAGGTGCTGACTAAGGTCTGGGAGATCTTGAAATCACCCAGCAGGGGGATGTCCGTATGGATGGTATACAGGATCTTTGCGCCGTTCAGTTCCATTTGTTACGTTTCACCCCCTTCGTCACGGGGTTCAGCTTCCGGCTCCGGTGCGGGTTCGGGGTCATCCTCCACAGAGACGTCCACCGAAGGTCCGGCCGGTGCAAGAGGCTTGTACTTTCCGGTTATTTGCAGGTAGTAGATCGTAACGCGCGGGAAAAGCAGCGGCAGAACACCGGCAAAGGGCTGGAAGCAGGGTGCCCCGATGGCAACGATGATCCACACCGCCTGCAAAAGCATCCGGACATTGTAGGAAGCCTGCAATGTCGCTTTGCGCCGTTTCTCATCCTGCTCGTCGATGACCTTCTGGCATACGAGGCAGATGCCCGCAAAGTTGCCGATGGCCACAGCCGCGCCGATGAGACTGCCCAGAACAACAGTGTAATCAAATTTCACCCAGCCAACCAGGTGCAGAGCTGCAAAGATCACCCACATGACGGCGGTACAGATGGCCGTGCCGCAGGCGATGCGGGTCAGCTCCTTTTTGGATTCCGGCTGCAGTTTCATAAAGGGAAACCTCCTGTTAAGTTTACTGATGCGAGTTGAACCCCACCCGCTTTGGTTTTTCCTTTTTGGTGCGGTCCATATGTTCCTTTGCAAAATACCAGAAGTTCTGTGCCCCGGCAGCAAGCCCCAGCAGGATGGCCGGCAGGAACACCCATTCCGGCCAGCTCCAGTTGTTCACCGCCCACCATGCACCGCCCAGACACATGACCAGCGGCAGCAGCATATTCAGGCCCAGCTGGGTCAGCCAGACAAGATCCTCCAGTGCCTTATACCAGCCCTTCAACCTGCGTTTCCTCCCTGTGTGATGTGCCTTTGCAAAAGCCAGATTCTGGATTCTTTGCCAAGGATTTGCAGTCAGCAAAAAATCTTATAACGATAGTATAATTCAAACCGGCCGTTTTTTCAATCAATTTTCCACTGTTTTCTAGTAAAATTTCATAGTTTGTTCACACTAATGCCGTAACTGTACGCCCTGTATGGAGTTTGTGCGTCTGCGGGCGCATCAATACCAAAAGTTTGATGGATCTGTTGTGCAGAATGCAAAAAAACGGGCGAACCCTCTCAGGCGCTGACGCGCCAGCTCTCCCGAAGGGCGAGCTTTTATGCATCTTTCGGGCAGCACAAATAAAGCTCCCCCTTTCGGGGGAGCTGCTGAGCGAAGCGAAGCTGAGAGGGTCACACAAAAAAGCCGCCCGGCTCTTTGGGAACCGGGCGGCAGCCGTTATGTAGTTTTCAGGATATTACCAGAGGTTTGCGGTCTCGTTGTACAGTCCCTCGTAGCTCTTGGCGGAGACATCCCAGCTGAAATCGCACTCCATGCAGTGGTGCACGAGGTTCTTCCAGTTCTCCTTGTCATAGTAAGCATTCTGTGCGTTGCAGCAGGCCACATACAGCTCGTGGGCATTGTAGCCCGCAAAGGTGAAGCCGTTGCCCTCACCCATGGTGCTGTCGTGGATGGAGTCGCGCAGACCGCCGGTCTCGCGGACGATGGGAGGCGTGCCGTAGCGGCAGGCCACCATCTGTGCCAGACCGCAGGGCTCGCTCTTGGAAGGCATGATGAAGCATCTGCGCCTGCGTAGATCTCCTGCGACAGGGCCGGCTCGAAGCCGATGTAGGTGCCAACGCGGCCCGGGTGGCGTGCGCACAGGTCGGAGAAGAAGTTCTCGTACTGGCTCTCGCCGCTGCCCAGAATGACCAGCTCGATGCCGCGATCCACCAGCCATCGGCGATGCTCTGCACCAGATCAAAGCCCTTCATGCCGACCATGCGGCTGACCATGGCAAAGACGGGGCTGCCGTCCTTGTTCAGGCCGAACTTATCCTGCAGGGCTTCCTTGCACTTTGCCTTGCCCTCTTCAAAGTTGGTGATGTCGTAGTTGAAGGGGATGTTCTTATCCGTAGCGGGATCGTTGGAATCGGTATCGATGCCGTTCAGGATGCCGCACAGCTTGTACTGCTTCTCGCGCAGCAGAGCGTCCAGACCATAGCTGAACCACGGGTCGAGGATCTCCATGGCATAGGTGGGGCTGACAGTGGTGATCTTATCGGCAGTCTCGAAAGCACCTTTCATGAAGTTTGCGCAGCCGTCGTACTCTACGATGTGCTGGTCGCGGCGGCCGATGCCGCAGGTGTCCTCCAGAATGTCGGTGCCGTACTTGCCCTGATAAGCGATATTATGGATGGTGAAGATGGTCTTGATGCGGTTGAACTTATCCAGATGGCGATAGTACAGGTTCAGGTACACCGGCACCAGAGCGGTCTGCCAGTCGTTGCAGTTGATGATATCGGGGGTGAAATCGATGTAGAACAGGGTCTCTAAAACGGCGCGGGAGAAGAAGGCGAAACGCTCGCCGTCATCGTAGAAGCCGTACAGGCCGCGGCGCTTGAAGTAATACTCGTTGTCCAGGAAGTAGTAGGTCACGCCGTTCCGCTCGGTCTTGAACAGGCCGCAGTACTGGCTGCGCCAGCCCACGGGGACGGAATAATTGGTCACGTACTCCAGCGTATCACGGAACTTCAAATCGCCGTACAGGGGCATAATGACGCGGGCATCCACGCCGTCCTTGACCAGAGCCTTGGGCAGGGCACCCGCAACGTCGGCCAGACCGCCGGACTTTGCAAAAGGGGCAGCTTCCGAAGCAGCATACAGGATTCTCATAGGATCGCTCCTTCCATATAGTGGGATATTTTCGTTCTCCCCCACCGCCCTTGCAGGCAGCACGAACCATTTTTACAAAAGAGCAGGCGGGGGCACACAGATGCCCCCGCCCCTCTCAAGAGGGGCTACCGGGGAGGAAGCCGCCCCTATGGATAACTCAGTAAAATCAGACGGTGTGCTTCTTCTGCACGTACACCGGGAAGCTCTCGGTGCCGGACAGCTTCTTGCCGGCGGTGATCTTCACGTTCTTATCGGTAACAACGCAGTCCAGCTCGGCATTGGCTTCCACAACGGTGTCCTGCATGAGCACGCAGTTCTTGACGACGGCACCTTCTTGACCTTGACACCGCGGAACAGCACACAGTTCTCCACCGTGCCCTCGATGACGCAGCCGTCGGCCAGAATGGAATCGGTCACCTTGCAGCCCGGCACATAGCGGGTGGGGTTGTCGTCGCGGATTTTGGTGTAGACCGGGCTCTTCTTGGGGAACAGCTTTTCCAGATTCTCGTCATCGGTCAGCTTGAGGTTCTCGTCGAAGTAGCTCTTCATGTCACAGACATGTGCCACATAGCCGGTGTACTCCAGAGCGTGGATGTTCAGGATGTTGACATTGTGAGCCAGAATATCGCGCTCGAAGTAGATCAGACCGCGGGAGGTCGCATCCCGGACCAGCTTGAGCAGGGTCTCGCGCTCCAGAACATAGATGTTCAGGTCAAGGTTCTGCACGCCGGGGCGGTAATCGTTGAACAGCAGCTCGGTCACACGGCCGTCGGCATCAACGGTCAGGGTGTAGTTGTCATTCTTGCGGCCCTCGGGGATCTCGGTCTTCTGGTAAGCGACGGTCACATCGGCACCGCTTGCCTGATGAGCAGCCAGCAGAGCGTTGAAGTCGTAGTTCAGGGCAACGTTGGCGTCGCTCATGACCACGTACTTTTCCTTCTGGTTCTCCAGGAAGTTCATGATGGAGCCCAGAGCTTCCACACGGCCGGAATAGATGCGCACGCCCTTCTCAGCGAAAGGCGGCACGATGTTCAGGCCGCCGTGACGGCGGGCCATATCCCACTCACGGCCGGTGCCCAGATGATCCATCAGGGAGTGGTAGTTCTTGCGCACCACGATGGAGACATTGGAGATACCGCAGTTTGCCATGCTGGACAGAACAAAGTCCACCATACGGTAGCGGCCCGCGAAGGGGATCGAAGCCATTGCGCGCTCGGTCACCAGCTCGGGGACGGTATTATCATAACTGTTGGGGAAAATAATACCCAACGCATTGGTGTTCTGGCTCAGCATACTTCCATACCCTCCTTGACGGACTCAAAGACTTTGGCACCTTCCTTGACGGTTGCGCCTGCGCCGACGGTCAGGCCGGTGCCACATGGGCAATGGGGCCATCGCCGCCCACTCGTGCACCTGCACCGACCACAACATCCTCCGCCAGGATGCAGCGCTTGACAACAGCACCAGCCTTGACCACAACGCCGTCCATCAGGACTGCGTCCTCAACGGTAGCGCCCTCTTCCACAACAACGCCTGCGCTCAGCACAGAGTGATGCACATTGCCGTAGATCTTGCAGCCCTCCGTGACGAGGGAATCCTGCACCACAGCGCGGGGACCGATCTTCTGCGGAGGCAGGACCGGGTTGCGGCTGTAGATCTTCCACTTCTCGTCGAAGATATCGATGCCGGAGTTTTCGGGATCCAGCACTTCCATGTTGGCTTCCCACAGGCTGTCGATGGTGCCCACGTCACGCCAGTAGCCGGCAAAGCGGTAGCGTACATCTTGCGGCCGTCGCGCAGCAGGGCGGGGATGATGTTCATGCCAAAATCGTTCTTAGAGTTGGGGTCTGCTTCGTCCTCTTCCAGATACTTCTTCAGCACATCCCAGTTGAAGATGTAGATGCCCATGGAAGCCAGATTGGACTTGGGTACCGGGGGCTTCTCCTGGAACTCGGTGATGCGGTCGTTCTCATCAGCCACCATCAGGCCGAAGCGGGAAGCTTCCTTCCAGTCCACTTCCATAACAGCCACAGAGAACTCTGCGCCCTTTTCCTTGTGGAAGCGCAGGAAGTCGGCATAGTCCTGCTTGCAGATCTGGTCGCCGGACAGGATGATCACATACTCGGGATCGTAGCTGTCGATGAAGCCGATGTTCTGGTAGATGGCGTTTGCAGTGCCCTTGTACCAGTCGGTGCCCTTTGCCTGCTCGTAGGGCGGCAGGGTGTGCACGCCGCCGTGCAGACGATCCAGATCCCAGGGCTGGCCGTTGCCGATGTACTCGTTCAGCTTCTGGGGCTGATACTGGGTCGCGATGCCAACGGTGTCGATGTTGGAGTTCACGCAGTTGGACAGCGGGAAGTCCACGATGCGGTACTTACCGCCGAAGGACACTGCGGGTTTTGCCGTTTTCTGTGTCAGCGCGTACAAGCGCGAGCCACGTCCACCGGCAAGGATCATTGCCACAATTTCTTTTGCCATAGCTTTATTCTCCCCTTTAACATTAACATTTCCGTTGTTCGGAAATGATCGTCAACGTGTGCGGTATGGGTCGGCCGAAGTGCCGGGTCATTCCTTGGGCTCCTTCGGTTTGCGGGTGCGTTTTGCGGGTGCTTTTTCCGCCTTGGGTTCTGCCTCTGCCTTGGGCTTGCGGCCGCGCTTTTTGGGTGCTTCCTCGGCCTTTTCCGGTTCAGCCTTTGCCTTGCGGGCGGTCTTTTTCACCGGCTTTTCCTCTGCAGCGGCAGCTTCTGCCTTGGGCTTGCGGCCCGGCTTCTTTACCACCTTTGCTGCAGCTTTCTCCGCAGCGGTCTTTGCCTTTTTGGCTGCGGTCTTTTTTCCCGCCTTATCGGTCTTGTCCGCTGCGGCCTTGCGGGTGCGCTTGGCGGGCACTTCAAAATACAGGGTGCTCATGGGCGGCAGGGTGATGGTGATGCTCTGCTCAAACCCGTGCATCGGCTTTTTGTGGGTGCGCACGGCCTTGTTGTGGACTGCGCCGGAACCGCCGAACTCTGCATCGTCGCTGTTCAGGATCTCCTTGTAGGAGCCTGCCACCGGTGCGCCCAGAGTGTAGCCCTCGCGCAGGACGGGGTTGAAGTTGCACACCACAAGGATCTGCTTGCCGGAAGTGTCCTTGCGCAGGAAGGCGATGACGCTCTGCTGCGAGTCATCCGGCACGATCCACTGGAAGCCCTCCCAGCTGTAATCCACCTGCCAGAAGGCGGGGTGCTCCTTGTAGAAGGCGTTCAGGGTCTTGACGTAGGTCTGCAGCTCGGTGTGCTTATCGTAGCCCAGCAGCATCCAGTCCAGCGGCTTTGTCTCGTTCCACTCGGCGAACTGGCCGAACTCCTGACCCATGAACAGCAGCTTCTTGCCCGGGTGGGCCATCATGTAGCCAAAGAAGGTGCGCAGGTTTGCAAACTTGGCGTCGTACTCGCCGGGCATCTTGTTGATCAGGCTGCCCTTGCCGTGCACCACCTCATCGTGGCTGATGGGCAGCACAAAATTCTCGCTGAAGGCGTAGAAGAAGCTGAAGGTGACCTTGTTGTGGTTGCCGGAACGGAAGAGCGGGTCAGTCTTCATGTAGCTGAGCATATCGTTCATCCAGCCCATGTTCCACTTGAAGTTGAAGCCAAGCGCCGTCCGAAGCAGGCTTTGTGACCATGGGCCATGCAGTGGATTCTTCCGCAATCATGTACTTGTGGGGGTGACGGCCCAGCACGGTGTCGTTCAGCTTGCGCAGGAAAGCAACAGCCTCCAGATTTTCCTTGCCGCCGTCCTTGTTCGGCTCCCACTCGCCCTGCTTGCGGTTATAGTCCAGATACAGCATGGATGCCACCGCGTCCACGCGCAGACCGTCGATATGGTACTGCTCCAGCCAATACAGTGCGCTGGAGATCAGGAAGCTCTGCACTCGCTGCGGCCGAAGTCGAACACCATGGTGCCCCACTCCTTATGTTCGCCGCGCTTCGGATTCGGGTCCTCGTAGCAGCTTCGCCATCAAAGTTGTACAGGCCGAACTGATCCTTCGGGAAGTGAGCAGGCACCCAGTCCATGATCACACCAATGCCGGCGGCATGGAGCTTATCCACAAAGGCCATCAGGTCCTTGGGGGTGCCGTAGCGGCTGGTGGGTGCAAAATAGCCGGTGACCTGATAGCCCCAGCTGCCGTCAAACGGATATTCCATGACCGGCAGCAGTTCCACATGGGTATAGCCCATCTCTGTGATATATGGGATCAGCTCGTCTGCCAGCTCGGAATAATTGTAGGGCTTACCGCCCTCCTTCATCTTCCAGCTGCCGGCGTGCATCTCGTAAATATTCATCGGGCTGTTGATCACATCAGCCTTTTTCTGTGCTGCCTGCCATGCATCATCGTGCCACGCAAAACCACTGATATCGTAGACCTTGCTGCCGTTGGACGGGCGGGTCTCGGCGTGGAACGCATAGGGATCGGCCTTATAGACCAGATCACCTGCGCGGGTGGTCACGCAGTATTTATAAACATCATATTCCTTCATGCCCGGGATGAACAATTCCCATACGGAATCACCATCCACCTTGCGCATCGGGTGGCTGCCCGGCTTCCAGCTGTTAAAGTCGCCCACCACGCTGATGCTACAGCATGGGGTGCCCACACGCGGAACACCACACCTGCTTCACCGGCACGTGTTTCCATGTGTGCGCCAAAGTAGCGGTATGCTTCACAGTTATTGCCCTGTTTGAACAAATACACCGGCAGGTCCGATGCATTGCTTTGGATCTTCTCCTCGGTCGGTTTCATAGACTGCTCCTCCCCGTACAGATGCACAAAGCGCACCTGTAGCTTTTTACCCTTTTATATTAAAGAATTTCGGTCTGTTTTTCAAGAGTTTCGCCGCATTTTACTGTAAAATTTACCATAATCTTTTCATTGATATTTTTCTCTTATATACATACCCGCTAAATTTTTACAAATTTTATGGTGAATCCTGCCAATCTGACAATAAAAAAGAGCCTCTGCGCACCCTCCAAAGGGAAGGTGTACAGAAGCTCTCTGTTTCTGTTGAAAATTTTCAGTTCCGGTTTCCCCGGTTCTTTTCAGCCTGCTCAGTCCACCACGTAGACATTCACCTGAATGGCTCCATTGATCACGCTCTCGGCGTAGGTCTCGTAGAACAGGTCCACAAGGATCTGGCCCTTCTGCACGGCAATGCCGGTATCGGTAGCCACCGCATAGCCGTACACGAACTTGCCGTCGGTGGAGGTGATATACAGCTTGGTGCCGTAGGGGATCACATCCGGGTCCACAGCCACAGTGCCGTAGCCCAGACCCAGACCGGAAGAACCCTTGCCGGTCTTGGAATAGTAGCCGGTGGCCTTTCCGGTGAGCACCTTGCTGTAAGAGGCGGGTGCATTGGTGGTGCCGTCCGGGCCGGTCAGCGGGGAGACCGGCGCGCCTGCGCCATAGGTCTTTACGATGTGGTTGGTCGGCTCCACAGTGGTGGTGGAATCCACCACGATGCTGTTTTCCAGCTCGCCGTCCACATAGCGGTCGCGGGTGGTGATCGTCTGCTGGCCTTCCGCACCATGGCGCACCGTGGTGGCGCGGCCGGTGTTGCGGAAATACAGGCTGGTGTAGACGTACTCGGTATCGTAGGGGATGGCCTGCGTCTCCACACGGTCGGTGTAGTCCACGCGGTGCACCGTGATGGTGGAACCTGCGCTCACCAGCTGGTCCAGAGCAGGCTCGGTGTAGTCGTCACCCTCCAGGGTGATACCGGCACGCTTCAGGCATCCGCCACGGTGCCGAACACCATTTTGACGGGGTACTCCTGACCGTCGGCAGTGATGCTGACGGAGAATGCGCGCTCAATGTTCAGGGCGGCAAGGTTGCCGCTGTAGGCCGTATAATAGACCTGATCGCCCTCTTCGGACTGGATGCCGGAAAGGTTCATAACCTGTGCAGGGTCGGTCTCGGAGGTGAGGATCACCTGCCGGGCACCATTGGAGTCTGTGACGTAGGTCAGCCGCAGATTCGCAGCGGTCACACTGAGTGTAGCCACAAGGCACACGACCATGACACAAAACGCCAGCACACGGGGAGAGACTGCATGCTTGCAGTCAGACAATGCTTTCTTCAATTTTACGGAAGCGATACGAGACAACTCCTCTCTTTTCAAAATTGGCTGCGGCTGCGGACATGTTTTTCATGCCCCGGCCGCCCGGACTGCGGGGCGGGCAGAAGCCATCTGGCCCCACAATCAAATACGATGCCCTCTTTTTGGTAAAATCGAGCATCGTATACAATTTGGACTCCGCTGCGGAGGGTGCAGTTACCCTCCCGGCCCGGACCCCATCTGCCCGCGCCGCGCCGTATATAAGACGGCTTTTTACTTCATCCAGATAATTTTTAAACGCTGCAACGTCTGTTGGTTCCGTTGAGCGAGTCTTATTTTACCAGTCCAATGGCCATTTGTCAAATCACCTTCTCATACTTTGTTAGTTTTTTGACGTTATTTTTTGTGCAACTTTAACATTGTTTTCTCCAAAATATTGTTTTTTCGGTTATTTCCTTCCGATTTTCGACCTGTTTTCTGGGGTGTTTTGTTCACGAATTTTTAACATTTATTTTGGACTTTTTGCACCGGAAACTGCACTTTTGGGTTCGTTTTCCCATGCGGCAAGCGGCCAAAAATCGCTGGTTTTCCGTACAAAGCCACCTCTTTTTCATCCCATTTTTCACCCACAAAGAACTGTGCGAATTACTCATGAAAAGCGCCTTCCGGCAAAATGCCGAAGCACAGAAATTTGTGCAGCAAAAGACCACACTGGCAGCTGCCGGGCAGCGGCTGTACAATCAAACAAAAAACAGAAAGGAAGGTTTTCAAGTGAACATCAAGATCATTCAAAGGCAGTGCGGCGGCACTGAATTTCTGTCCCAGCCGCACCGCCTGCACCTCGGTGCACAGAACGCTGCCGGTGTGGACGAGCTGTGCTTCACGCTGCCGGAAGCATGGGCCGGGTGCACCGTTGCGCTCTACCTGCGCCGCAGCGACGGCACCCTGCTGGCACCGGTCTCACTGGACACGCAGCACTGCGTCACCGTGGACCGCCGCCTGACCGGAAGCACCGGCGGACAGTGGATGCTGGCAGCCATCGATGCCAGCGGCTACGCCGCCTATACCCGGCCCGGCAGCTACGACACCTACGCTATCCTGCCCACCGACGGCGGCGCGGAAGAGCTGCCGCCCTCGCAGTATGAGCAGTTCGTGGCGCGTGTGCTGGAAAGTGCCAGTACCGCTTCCACCGCCGCGCAGCGTGCCGCAGCCAGTGCTGCAAGCACGGCATCCAATGCGGCACAGGCCCAGACCGCGGCACAGCGCACCAGCGCCGACAGTGCCGCTGCATCCCGCTGTGCAGCCCGTGCCGAGGCTGCTGCCGCACGGGCAGAGGAGCTGGTGCCTACCGACGGTCAGGTAGTGAGCGTGAACGGCAAAAGCGGCATCGTAAAACTGACGGCGCAGGATGTGGGGGCGCTTCCCTGCCCGGCAGTTCCGGTCTCCGGCCAGCTGCTTCGGGTGCTGAGCGTGGACCCCAACACCGGGGCCGTGTTGACCGATACTGCCGCCATGCCGGATCTGTCGCCCTATCTGCGCAGCAGCACGGTGCCCACGGCTTCGGCCCCCGGCGCAGTGCGGGTGGACCCCGCCTGCGGCATCAACGTGCGCGGCGACGGAACCCTGATCATCGCACCAGCTGCCCGCGAACAGCTGGACAGCATGACGGATGTACTTCTGCCGCTGACCGCAGCCCTGCTGCCTTATGGCGTGAAGAAGGCTCTGACCACCGCCGCAGCCGCCGGGGAATGGACCGCTGCCGAAAAGGCAAACGCCCTGCGCACCTTCGGTGCCGATTTTTCTTCCTATTATACAAAGGAAGATGTCGATGCTCTGCTGGCCGCACCCAGCTCCGCTGCCTACCCGGTGGGCAGCATTTACCAGAGCACCGACCCCACCAGCCCTGCCGCCCTGTTTGGCGGCACATGGGAGCAGATCGCATCGGAGCGCGTGCTGATGGGTGCCAGCAGCAACCACGCAGCGGGCACCACAGTAAAGGCCGGACTGCCGAACATCACAGGCTCTTTTGTCGCGGATGTAAAAAAGGGTGAGCATAAGGTATCCGGCGCATTCACTGCCGGCAACGTGATCGCATCTACGGGCGAATACAATTCCTTTTCTGATGTATATAAGTTCAGTCTGGATGCGTCCAAGTCTAATGCCATCTACGGCCGCAGCGCCACCGTGCAGCCTGCCGCCTACTATGTGCACATCTGGCGGCGCGTGGCCTGAGAAAGGAGGTTTTGAACCATGAAGATCATTGACGAGAACGGTGCAGCCATTGAAAACCCTGACCTGACGCTTGGGTATCTGGTGGACGACACCGAGCCAGTGGAGCACCCCGCCGTGGAAGGCGTGGAGGAAGTGAGCCACTACGAGACCGTAACGGAGTATCCCGGCGGCGGCAGGGATGTGCGGAAGGTCATCGACGTGCCGGGCGTGCCTGCGCAGGCCGCATGGACCGAACAGGTGCCGGTGCAGAGATACATCCGCTATACGGAAGAAGAATTGGCCGCGCGGGAAAAAGAGCGCCAGCAGGCCGAGGAAGCAGCCCGTCTGCCCGAGACGATTGCCAGCCTGACCTGCCAGCTGACCGACCTGCAGCTGGCCCTGTGTGAACTGTACGAAGGAGGTGGTGTGTAATGGCAAGGATCTATGCGGCCCTGATCCGCAAGGGCATCAAAACGCTGGAGGATGTGCCCGCCCGGCTGAGGGATGCCGTGGCAGCGCTGCTGCAGGAGGACGGCCATGCTTAACGTTTACTCCCGCGCAAGGGATGGCGAAACGCTGCTGAGCCGCAGCTTCCGCGCAAAGGAATTTGCCTGCAAAGACGGCACCGACCTTTGTTTGTGGACAGCGAACTGGTGCAGGTGCTGCAGGCCATCCGTGACCATTTTGGCGCACCGGTGGTCATTACCAGCGGCTACCGCACCGCTGCACACAACAGGGCTGTGGGCGGGGCGGTTTACAGCCAGCATCAGTATGGCCGTGCCGCGGATATCCGGGTGTCCGGCGTGCCGGTGGAGCAGCTTGCCGCCTACGCCGAGACCCTGCTGCCCGGCACCGGCGGCATCGGCCGCTACCCCGCAAAAGGCTTTGTCCATGTGGATGTGCGCAAAGCAAAAAGCCGGTGGGTCGGGTAAAGGCGGTGAACGGAATGGAAACGATCTTATCCGCTGTCATTGCCGGGGCCGTGACCCTGATCGGCGTGCTGATCGCCAACAGCCGCAGTCAGGCCGTGACCGACACCAAGCTCGAAGAGCTGACCCGCGAGGTGCGCGAGCATAACAATTTTGCCCGCCGCGTACCGATTTTAGAAGAACAGATGAAGGTGGCCAACCACCGCATCGCTGACCTTGAACAAAATGAGAAAGTGAGGAATTGATATGAACTTTGGTAAAATTTCTGCCGCCACCATCGCCCGCACCGCTGTGCTGCTGCTTGCCCTGACCAATCAGGTGCTGAGCGCTCTGGGCAAACCTATGCTGCCCATTGAGAGCCAGACTGTGGAACAGCTGGTGACCGCCGGCATCACCACCGTGGCCGCGCTGATCAGCTGGTGGAACAACAACAGCTTCACCTCTGCAGCCATTCAGGCCGATGCCGAATACGCCCGCCTGAAGCAGAAAAGTGAGTGAGAAAGCCCTCGAAGCAGTGTATCAGTAGTACTTTTTGACTGAAAAGTATTACTGATGCAGTCATCTTTCACAGCAGCCCCGGAAGGCACCCAGACAGCCTTTCCGGGGCTTTTTTTTGCTGCCCAGATGATTCGTTCACGCAGATTCAAGAACGTTTCGCGCAGGTTTCGATGACTTTTGCACTGAAATCATGTATAATCCGGGCAGAAGCAAATCGGAAAAGAGCAGTCAAGAGACTGTAAGCGGCCCCCTAACGCCCCAACGTAAAGGGACTGTTGCAAAATAGTCCCAACAAAAAAATGAGATAGGTTTCCCCGAAAGGGGGTGCCTATCTCATTTTTTGTTGTAAACTGAGATTGTGAAAAAACAGAGAGAACCCGCGCGCTGGGTGCATTGCAGCATACCAGAGCGCGGGTTCTCTTTGATCTATAAAGTTTAATCGTCGTCGCTGTCCAGCTTGAGCACAGCGGTAAAGGCTTCACTGGGCAGGGAAACGCTGCCCAGCTGACGCATCTTCTTTTTGCCTTCCTTCTGCTTTTCCAGCAGCTTCTTTTTGCGGGAGATGTCGCCGCCGTAGCACTTGGCAAGCACATCCTTGCGCATGGCCTTGACCGTTTCACGGGCAATGATCTTGCCGCCGATGGCAGCCTGTACCGGGATTTCGAACAGGTTGCGGGGGATGTTATCCCGCAGCTTCTCGCAGATGCGGCGGCCCTTGGCATAGGCGTTATCGCGGAATACGATCATGGACAGCGCGTCCACAGGGTCGCCATTGAGCAGGAAGTCCAGCTTGACAAGGTCGCTCTCGCGGTACTCCTTAAACTCATAATCGTAGCTGGCGTAGCCCCGGCTGCGGCTCTTGATGGCATCAAAGAAGTCGTACACGATCTCGCCCAGCGGCAGAGCATAGTGCAGATCAACGCGCACATCGTCCAGATACTTCATGTCGATCAGCACGCCGCGCTTGTTCTGGCACAGATCCATCAGGCCGCCCACATAGTCGTTGGGGGTGTACAGGTGCACATCCACAAAAGGCTCTTCCTGCTTGACGATGTTGGAGGGGTCGGGGTAGCTGGAAGGATTGTCGATCATCTCCACAGTGCCGTCGGTCAGGGTAAGGCGGTAGCGCACGCTGGGGGTGGTGGTGATGATATCCAGATCGAACTCGCGTTCCAACCGCTCGGTGATGATCTCCATGTGCAGCAGGCCAAGGAAGCCGCAGCGGAAACCGAAGCCCAGCGCGGCGCTGGTCTCCAGCTCAAAGGTGAGGGAGGCGTCGTTCAGCTGCAGCTTTTCCAGTGCATCCTTCAGGTCGGGGTACTTGGCACCGTCGGCGGGGTAGATGCCGCAGAACACCATAGGCTTGACCTGACGGTAGCCGGGCAGTGCTTCGGCGGTGGGATTATTGGCCAGCGTGACGGTATCGCCCACGCGGGTGTCCTGCACGGTCTTGATGCTGGCGGTCAGATAGCCGACCTCACCAGCCTGCAGCTGGGCACAGGGAGAAAGGTTGGTAGCACCATGTGGCCCACTTCTACCAGCGTGAACTCCGCGCCGGTGGCATCATGCGGATGGTATCGCCGGGCTTCACGGTGCCCTCAAACACACGGATATAGACGATAACGCCCTTGTAGCTGTCGTAGATGCTGTCGAAGATCAGCGCCTTCAGCGGGGCATCCGGGTCGCCGGTGGGAGCAGGAATGTCGGTGACGACACGCTCCAGCACCTGATCCACATTCAGGCCGGTCTTGGCAGAGACGCGGGGCGCATCCAGACAGGGCAGGCCGATCACGTCCTCCACCTCCTGCGCCACCTCGTCCGGGTGAGCGCTGGGCAGGTCGATCTTATTCAGGATGGGCACCAATTCCAGATCATGCTCCAGCGCCATGTAGGTGTTGGCCAGCGTCTGAGCTTCCACGCCCTGGGTGGCATCCACCACAAGGATGGCACCCTCGCAGGCGGCCAGACTGCGGCTGACCTCGTAGGCAAAGTCCACGTGGCCCGGGGTATCGATGAGGTTGAACTCGTAGGTCTTGCCGTCCTTGGCGGTATAGTTCATGGTGACAGCGCGGGCCTTGATGGTGATGCCGCGCTCGCGCTCAATGTCCATGTTGTCCAAAATCTGGTCTTCCATGGTGCGCTCGTCCACACTCTTGGTCAGCTCCAGAATACGGTCCGACAGGGTGGATTTGCCGTGGTCAATGTGTGCAATGATGCAGAAATTGCGGATATTGTCTCTTGCCATGTAGTTCCTCCGGGAGAAATTTAAGCTTCCAGTATCCAGTCCTCGACATCCACGATCTTTCCGTGCTCGAGGTAGACGCGGGGCACGCGGCGGGACACGCCGCACAGCACCTCGTAGGAAATGGTGTCGGTCTTGCGGGCGATGGTCTCGGCAGTATCACTGACGCTGCCGCCCCACAGGATGGCTTCGTCGCCTCGTGGATGTCCGGGATACCGGTCACATCCACCATCATCTGGTCCATGCACACGCGGCCCAGCACCGGGCAGGCCTTGCCGTGGATCTCCACGATGCCCTTGCCGCAGCTCAGCTGGCGGGGATAACCGTCCGCATAACCGGTGCACAGGGTGGCCACCAGCGTGGGCTTATCGGCGGTGAAGCGGCGGCCATAGCTGGCGCTCTGACCGGGCTGCATTTCCTTGACCATGCTCACCACGGTCTTGAGGGTCATCACCGGCCGGAACTGCCCAAAGCGCACCTCGTCGCTGGGGTCGTAGCCGTAGAGGATGATGCCGGGCCGCGCCATGCAGCGCTCCCGGGCCAATCCCTCGGGCCAGTCCGGGTGCAGCATCACGCCCGCAGAGTTGTCACAGTGGACGGTCTGCGGCTCGCGGCCTGCCGCCTTGAGCGCATGGAACGCTCTGACGAACAGTGCGTGCTGCTCCGCGGTGTAGGCAACGTTCTCTTCGGCGGTGTCGTCGGCCACCGAGAAGTGCTGGAACAGGCCGGTCATCTCAAGGCCCGGCAGCTCACACACAGCCAGCATTTCGCGGATGGCGGCATCAAAATCGGTGCGCAGGGCAAAGCCGATGCGGCCCATGCCGGTATCTGCCTTGAGGTGGATCTTTACTCTGCCGCCTGCCTTTACGGCAGCAGCGGAAAGGTTCTGCGCCTGTTCGGTGGAGTAGCACGCTACGGTGATATCCTCGTGGATGAGGGTCTGGGCGTACTCCGGCTGAACATGGCCCAAAATAAGGATGGGCAGAGTCTGCCCGTCCTGACGCAGCTGCACGGCCTCGGTCAGGCAGCTCACTGCCAGCCATGCTGCGCCCTCCTGCGCAAAAACGCGGGCACACTGCACAGCGCCGTGGCCATAGCTGTCGGCCTTGACCACCGCGCACAGCGGCAGGTCACCGGCCCGGGCTTTGACGGCCCGGAAGTTATGCCGCAGGGCATCGAGGTCGATCTCGGCCCAGACGTGTTTTTCAAAAGGTTGAGTCTTCATGATTCATTCTTCCTCGTTTGTAATTGCAAAGCTGCCGCGCCCGGTGTGGACGGGCCGCCAGCCATCGATGCCGCTCTCCTGCAGTGCGTGCAGGGTTTTCTGGCGGAAAGCGTGGTCGGTGCGGCAGCGCTCCTTGACGAACTCCTTGGTCTGTTCGCGCACGGTCACGCCGTCGGCAGGGCAGACGCTCTTGACGATGGGCAGCCCCTCGGCGTGCACTGCGGAAATGACCTCCTGCTCGGTGGCCAGCAGCATGGGCCGGATGAGGGTGAGGTCCCGGCGCGAAAGGTAGGTGACCGGCGAGAAGCAGCCGATGCGGCCCTCCCGCCAGAGATTCATGTAAAAGGTCTCCACGGCATCGTCCAGATGGTGGCCCAGCGCCACCTTGTTGCAGCCCAGTTCCTGCGCCGCCGTGTGCAGCGCGCCGCGCCGCAGCTTGGCGCACAGGGCGCAAGGGTTCTTCTCCTTGCGGTAGTCGAACACCACAGGGCCGATCTCGGTGCGGCGGATCTCATAGGGGATATCGTACTGGGCAAACAGCTCCTGCAATACGGTGTAATCCATGGGCCTGCCGCCGAACTGCGGGTCCAGCGTGACGGCCTGCACCGTAAAATCAAAGCCGATGTACTTGCGCAGTTCGGCAAGGCCGATGGTAAGGGCACGCTGTCCTTGCCGCCGGAAACGCCCACCATCACTTTATCGCCGGGGGCGATCATTTCATAGTCCTGCACAGCCTTGCGCATCAGGCCGCACAGACGCTGCATTGCACGGGAACTGCTCATAACAGGGTCACACTTTCCACAAGGTTCACAATGTCGTTGATGGAGGCAAGCTTCGTCAGACCGGAAACATACACCACGTCACCGCTGGGGTAGGTAATGGTGGCCAGCACCGCATAATACGCCTGAATGTCGCAGCGCACGGCCTCCACCTCGGCACCGTCCACGGTCAGGTTCACCTTGCGGGGCTTGATGACACCATAGGCCTGCTTGAGATCCTTCTCGGACGCATCGATAAAGTCCGCGTAGCTGTCGGCAGTGCCGCGCTGCAGCAGCACAGCTTCGTAGTCCTCACCGTCGGCGCTGTCTGCCGTGGCGAGTTCCAGCACGGTACCAAGGGTGCTGTCCTCGGTCATCTGGCATACCTTCCAGATGGAACTGTCATAGTAGACGGAAACGCCGTTTGTGCCGGTGTAGTGGGTGTCCGGGTTTGCGGGCACGCTGCGGTTGACCAGCAGCGTTAAAATAATGTAAGCAATGATGCCCAGAGCAACAAAGATGCCCATAGCGGCCAGAAGCTTGGAGGTGCGGCGCTGGGCAGAAGCGTTGCGTTCGATGTCGTTTGGCATGTAAAAAATTCTCCTTGTATCAGTGCGCAGCAAAAGCTGCCATATCCTTTATAGTATACCACACCGGCAGACAAAATTGTAGCGGGCAGCGGCAGAAAATGTGCGACCGTGGGCAGAAAATTTTGCAGAAAATGCGTTTTTAGGAATAATGAGGATTCAAGAGAAAACGTGAGATTTTGCGAGATTGAAAAAATTACAATGAAAAAATCAAAAAATGCTGTTGACAGGCACCTTTTTATGATGTATACTGACACTCGCGCCCCAGAAAGGCGCCTGAAACGTACAAAAAGCTTATCAGGAGGAAATAGATATGAGCACTACTCTCGTGAAGCCCGCTGAAGTCGAGCGCAAGTGGTACCTGCTCGACGCTGCCGGCAAGAGCCTGGGCCACGTCGCTGCTGAGGCCGCTGTTCTGCTGCGCGGCAAGCAGAAGGTCGATTATACCCCCAACGTGGACTGCGGCGATTTCGTTGTTGTCATCAACTGCGATCAGGCTGTTCTGACCGGCAAGAAGGCTGAGCAGAAGTTCCACATCACCCACAGCAAGTACATCGGCGGCCTGAAGAAGGTCCAGTACAGCAAGCTGATGGCTGAGCACAGCGATCTGGCCATGACCTACGCTGTCAAGGGCATGATCCCTTCCAACACCATCGGTGCTAAGGCTCTGACCCGCCTGCACTGCTACCAGGGTGCCGAGCACGCTCACGCAGCTCAGAAGCCCGAGAAGATCGAGTTCTAAGAAGGAGCAATCGAACATGTACGAAACCAAACCTTATTTCTACGGCACTGGTCGTCGTAAGGATTCCGTTGCCCGCGTGCGCGTCTACCAGGCACTGGCAAGGTCACCATCAACGACCGTGACATCGACAACTACTTCGGTCTGGAGACCCTGAAGCTGATCGTCCGCTCTCCGCTGGTCCTGCTGGGCCTCGAGGGCAAGTATGACGTCGTCGTCCGCGTTTCCGGCGGCGGTGTTTCCGGCCAGGCTGGCGCTATCCGCCACGGCCTGAGCCGCGCCCTGCTGCAGCAGAGCGATGAGAACCGCACTGCTCTGAAGAAGGCAGGCTTCCTGACCCGCGATCCTCGTATGAAGGAGCGCAAGAAGTACGGCCTCAAAGCCGCTCGTCGCGCTCCGCAGTTCAGCAAGCGATAATCTACAGCTTAATAATGCTAAAAAAGCCCGGAAATACGCCATTTTCCGGGCTTTTTCTATACCCAAAATTCTGTCTGGACTGTTCGGTTTTGATGGAATTTGAACGGAAATTTATGGGTTTATAGTGGTCAAATTACTGGTGGACAAGCCCATTTTGACCTCTTATGGGTTAAATTACTGGTGGACAATAGGAGCAAATGAAGTCCAATTTTGCCATCGACGGACGAACACATACTTGACTGATTTACATAGAGCCTTGGCTCATTCTTTGAAAACGAGAATGGGTCGAGGCTCTATTTTTTTCGCCTGAAATCCGGCGAGACAAATTTGAGTAGGAGGTAACAGGTATGACGGATTTCAATCAGAAGACCCATGATACCGATGTGGGCAGTCATGGCGGACAGTCGAGGCAGATGATGGAGGTGTTTGAGAACCAGGAGTTTGGTTCGATCCGCGTGTTGCAGGAGGCGGGAAAGACATTCTTCTGTGCAAGTGACGTGGCGAAAGCGTTGGGGTATGTGAATCCCTACGCCGCAGTGAAACGCCATTGCAGAGGCCCCCTAACGAAACGCGAGGGGGTCGTTCAGAAGGTGAATCAGTATGGGGATGCTGGAGAGCAGGTCGTTGAAATCGCCTTTATCACAGAAGGCGATGTTTACCGGCTGATCGTTCACAGCAAGCTGCCATCGGCAGAACGATTTGAACACTGGGTGTTTGATGAAGTTCTCCCTTCTATCCGCAAGCATGGAGTGTATATGAGCGATTCCATTTTGGATCAGGTGATTCAGCATCCGGAGGTCATCTACACCCTGGCGCAGGACCTTGTAGCCGAGAGGGAGCAGCTTGAGGGTATCCGCAAACAGCTGGATGCGGCACAGCCAAAGGCAGACTACTTCGATACCTTTGTAAATTCAGAGGATTGCACCTGCATCCGGAATTTCTGTAAGGAAATCGGAATCCCGGAGAAGACGGCGGTGGCTCTCTTACTGGATCACCGCTATCTGTACCGCAGTCCGAGTGGCTGGCTGATGCCTTTTGCAGACAAATCTGCAAGGGGCTATTTTATTGTCCGGGATTGCTATGGAAGAAGCGGAAAACTGGTGCAGCAGACGAGAGTGACCTGCAAGGGAAAGAATCATCTCTTCAAGTTGTTTAAGAACTGGGGTGTGATCGAATGACGCTTTTTACAGAGGGACGACTTCAGGCGTTTGAGCGCATGATGCAGGATACCGGCAAATACCATCGCCGGGAGGACAGCGAAGATCGTCCGCGCAAATGTCCGAAGAAGAAAGCGGTGCCTGCGAAAAAGGATGGTGAGCACCATGCCGGTATTCAGGGTTGAGAAAAACAGCAATTACACAACGATGTGCAATTACCACCTGCGGGATCAGGGTCTCAGCCTGAAAGGGAAAGGACTTCTCTCCATGCTGCTCAGTTTGCCGGACACATGGAACTATTCGGTACGGGGGTTATCTTCGATTACGCCGGATGGCGTAGATGGAGTGCTTACGGCTCTGAAGGAGCTGGAGCGTCTTGGGTATCTGGAAAGGAACCAGCAGCGTGAAAGTAACGGTCGGATGGGCAGAGCTGAGTATGTGATTTATGAGATGCCAAGGAAAAAGCCGTGTTCGGAATCACCGTGTACGGAAAAGCCGTATGCGGTAAATCCGGATACGGACACACCGGTTACGGAAAATCCCGCGCAATTAAGTACTAATAGAACAAGTACTGAAACAATCAATAAAAGAGAGAAGAAGGAAATCCAACACCGGTATGGCTCATACGAAAATGTCCTTCTTTCTGACACGGAATACGGCAAGCTCCGGCAGGAGTTCCCAGGAGATTATCAGATACGAGTGGAACGGCTCTCTGAGTATATGCCTCCACCGGCAGGAGCTACAAAAATCACCTTGCAACAATCCGGAGCTGGGCAAAGAGAGAAAAGCCGAAGTATAACCCGGCAGACTACACATTTGAGGAAGGAGACAGCTATGAGCGACATGGTGCCTGAAGTTTTGAATGCGGCGTTGGATTCGCTCTTTACGCCGAAAGAACCCGGAGAGCTGGAATACCAGGGTGATGACGGACTGTTGTATTGTAGAAACTGCCATACGCCGGTGCAGTGCAGGGTTAAGCTCTGGGGCAGAGACAAGATTGTTCCCTGCCTTTGCAGATGCCAGCAGGAAGCGATGGTGGAGAAGAAACGCCAGGATGAGCTGCTGGAGCGGCAGCGTAAAATCAGGCAACTGAAAGCAACTGGGATTCAGGAAAAGCATCTTCTGGAATGGAATTTTGCCGTTGCAGAGGACAATAAGGATATCCAGATGGCAAAACGCTATGTAGAGCAGTGGAAAAAGGTCAAGGCTGAAAACCTTGGCCTTTTGTTATGGGGAGATGTCGGCACCGGAAAGTCCTTTGTGGCGGCCTGTATTGCCAATGCGCTGCTGGAACAGGGCATTCCGGTTTTGATGACGAATTTCTCCAAAATATTGAACCAGATGGGTGCCATATATTCGGAAGAGCGATACCGGTATATCGCTTCATTTTCCAACTATTCTTTGCTGATTCTGGATGATCTGGGAATTGAGCGCAGCACCGAATATGCGCTGGAGCAGGTCTACGCCGTTATTGATGAGCGGTACAAGTCCGGACTTCCGGTCATTATCACAACCAATCTGAAGATTGCTGAAATCCGCAATCCGGAGGATGTGGTATACGCCCGGATTTACAGCAGGATTTTGGAAATGTGTACGCCGGTGCGAATCAGCGGAGAGGACCGCAGAAAGAGCATTGGAAAAGAAAAACAGCAGGTCGTTAAGGAGGTACTTGATCTATGAAGTGCAAGGCAAAAAAGGCGTTTTTCGCAGGTAAGAATGACATCTATCACCGCTGGAAGGAGGTTAAGAAGCTGAATGGCAAAAGCAAAAACCAGTATTACAACAGAAAACCGCAGTGGCTCAGCTGCCGACGCTGCGGCTAAGGAGAAGCGGACGGAGATGCCGCTTTCTGACCTGCATCCCTTTGAAGGTCATCCCTTTAAGGTGCTGGACGATGAGCTGATGGAACAGACCGTGGAGAGCATCAAGCAGATCGGTGTGGTATCACCGCTGATTGTACGGCCTGACCCGGAAGGCGGATTTGAAATCCTTTCGGGACACCGCAGGCTTCATGCAGCGCAGTTGGCAGGTTTGGAGACAGTGCCGGTCATCGTCAAGGAAATGGACGATGATGCGGCAATCATCTTTATGGTGGACAGCAACTTGCAGCGGGAAAATATCCTTCCCAGCGAGAGAGCGTTTTCCTACAAGATGAAGTTGGAGGCGATGAAACATCAGGGTCAGAGAAAAGATTTGACTTCGGAGCAATTTGCACCGAAGTTGTCTACGGAGATTATTGGTGAAGCTGTTGGAATGAGTAAGGATACGGTTAAACGCTATATCCGCCTTACCAACCTGATTCCTGAAATTCTGGACATGGTCGATGAGAAGAAAATCGCCTTTAATCCGGCGGTAGAGCTGTCTTACCTGAAACCGTCCGAACAGAAAGAATTTCTGGAGGCAATGGACTATGCACAGGCATCCCCATCCCTGTCGCAGGCACAGCGATTGAAAAAGCTCTCGCAGGAGGGCGACTGCACCTTGGATGCCATGTGTGAAGTGATGAATGAAATAAAAAAGGATGAGCTTGACCATGTGACGATTAAAAACGAGGTTCTTCGGAAGTATTTCCCGAAATCCTATACGCCGAAGCAGATGCAGGACACGATTATCCGGCTGCTGGAAAAGTGGCAGCGAAGTAAACAACGAGATATGGAACGATAAGAAGGAGATTTTTATGATGATGAACTTTAAGAAGAATCAGAACAACGCAGTGTGCAGCATGGATTGCAAGAACTGCCCGCACGGTGCATCGCAGCCCAATCCGATGGATGATCCCATGTTTGAGAAGTCCATTGTGATGCTTCATAACTGGCTGATGCTGGAGGCAATCCGTGAAGATCACCCGAAGGAGCGCATTGTGATGGTGATCCTGCCGGGGGCTGGCGGCGAACTCCTGACCGAGGATGGCAGTCGAGACATCTTTGAGGATGTTTACGATGAGATGGAGGCTGATCTGGTGGCAGATGGGGAACTGCTTCTCCATTATGATAAGAGCGATGTGATTGAGACTGATAGAACCCGCTATCTGCTGGGAGCTGCGGAAGTTTCGGAAATCGACCAGAACGGCAACGAATGCAGCATCAATCTGTTTACGTTGGAACGCACCATCGACTATGTGAACGAAAACCTGACGGTGGTTTCCATTGGCGGTGAGTTGGTTCCGGCACTGCGCCTGATCTAAGGAGGTGCCTATGAAGAAATTCGATGTGGAGATTACGGAAACTCTCCAGAGAAAGGTTTCTGTGGAAGCTGCCTCACAGGAAGACGCGGAACGCATGGTGACGCAGGCGTGGAACAATCAGGACTATGTTCTGGATTCCGGCGATTTCACCGGTGTGGACTTCAAGACCGTGGGAGAACATGAACTGGCAGAGACCAGGACAATGAATGTGCTGCTGGTACAGCCCAATGCCTACCCGAAAAAAATCAGTGTTGGCACGGAGCTGGAAGATTTGCAGGCTATGGTCGGCGGTGATATTGAAGTAACCTATCCATTTGAGGATGAAGTGGCCATTATTCTGAATGAATCCGGTAAAATCAATGGTTTACCGCTGAACCGTGCGATTTACACCGAAGACGGGGATATGCAGGACATTTATGCCGGTGATTTTCTGGTGGTAGGGCTGACAGAGGATGACTTTGGTTCTCTGACTTCGGAGCAGATGCAGAAATTTGAGGAACAGTTCCATCAGCCCAGATGTTCGTTCGTATGGGTCGCAGCATCATGGCAATTCCGGTCCCGGATGACATGGTGAAGAAGATGGAGGAAAGGCTGCAAAGTCCCAGGAAAAGAGCAAACCGGCACCGGACCGGGATAGTTTGTAAGGAAGGAGGCGGATATTCATGCAGGAAGAAGTTGAAATCGTAACAGTCAATCTGGCAATCAGCACCACGAA
>ENA-OQEX01000124-OQEX01000124.1-human-gut-metagenome-genome-assembly--contig:-NODE-124-length-45588-cov-6.399463_pt1 | contig 45588 bp, 50 predicted proteins | sample MGYA00242802_ERZ504649 | MGnify/ENA primary metagenome ERZ504649 (study PRJEB26092, sample SAMD00036194) | human gut metagenome | host: Homo sapiens | study: EMG produced TPA metagenomics assembly of...
TGAAAAGCACGGTCTTGAAGCGTATCAACTACGGTAATTTTACAGACTTTTGACCGACTTGACGCAACTCAACAGCGAAACCGACAACAGTATGAAACCTATCCCAACGGCATAGCGACCTTGACCGAATGATTACGGGACTTAACCGTTCCGACCTTATCATTCTTGCCGCCCGACCGGGTATGGGTAAAACGAGTTTCGCACTCAATATTGCACGAAATGTTGCGTGTAAGTCTAAAAAGACTGTTGCGTTTTTCTCTCTTGAAATGTCAAAGGAACAGCTTGCAAGCCGTCTGCTTTCAAGTGAGGCGCTTATCGGCGGTACAAAACTGAGAACAGGTCAGCTTACCGAGGAGGAGTGGTCAAGACTTATCCCCGCAAGCGATATTCTCAGCAAAACCGACCTCTATCTTGACGATACTCCGGGTATTACAATTCCTGAGATGAAGTCAAGACTTCGCCGACTTCACAACCTTGACCTCGTTGTAATCGACTATCTTCAGCTTATGTCGAGCGGCAGAAAGATTGACAACCGTGTAAATGAAATTTCGGAAATTACACGAAATCTGAAAATTCTTGCAAAGGAAATGAATGTTCCCGTAATCACCCTGTCACAGCTTTCTCGTGCTGCAGAAAAGCGTGATGACCACAGACCGCAGATTGCCGACCTGAGAGATTCGGGTTCTATCGAGCAGGATGCCGATATCGTACTGTTCCTTTATCGTGAGGGCTACTATGACAAAGAGGGCGGAGAGGATTCTGCCGCACCGACAGCCGATATGAATTCGGGTGAGTGTATCGTAGCAAAGAACCGTCACGGTGAAACTAATATTGTAAAACTGCATTGGCAGGGCGAGTTCATGCGCTTTACAGGAACGGACAACCGAGATGCTTAACCGTGTTATTGCAACCGTTGAAAAATACGGCTTGCTTGAAAAAGGCGACAGCGTAATCGTTGCACTTTCGGGCGGAGCTGATTCTACGGCTTTGTTAAGCGTTTTTGTTTCTCTGAAAGAAAAATACAATCTTTCGATTTATGCCGCTCATATCAACCACAATATCCGTGGTGATGAGGCAAAGCGTGATGAAAATTTCTGCAAAATTCTTTGTGAGAAATTTAACGCGGAACTTTTCATAAAAAGCGTTGATGTTCCCACACTTGCCAAACAGCAGAAAATCAGCGAAGAGCTTTGCGGAAGAAATGTCCGCTACGCTTTCTTTGAAGAGCTTTCGCAAAAATTTTGTGCAAAGATTGCAACCGCTCACACGGCATCCGACAATGCCGAAACGCTGATATTCAATATTGCCAGGGGTGCGTCTTTGGCAGGCTTGTCGGCAATTCCTCCAAAACGGGGGAACATAATCAGACCGCTGATTGAACTTTCGAGAGGTGACATTGAAAGCTATTGCGAGGAAAACAACCTTGAATATGTTACCGACAGTACGAATCTTGCCGATGATTACACACGAAATTACATTAGGCATAACATTATTCCGTGTCTTAAAAAGCTGAATCCTTCTTTTGAACGGACGGCTTTAGGCTTGAGTGAAAATGCCGGAGAGTCGGCTGCTTTCATCAAGAAATGTGCCGAAAAAGCCGTGAATGACTGCAAAGCTGATTTTGGCTACGACTGCAAAAAGCTGTTGAGCCTTGATTCTGCCGTTCTGAAGGAAATGTTGTTTATTCTGTTAAAGAATAATTGCAACATTTCTCCCGAAAGAAAAACAATTTTACTATTGTGTGAAATAATCAGAAACGGAGGAAGCGTTGAACTGTCAAAACAATGCACAGCCGTTTCAAAACAAGGAATACTCCGCTTTGTATGTTCTAAAAACATCCCCGATTTTAATGAAATTCCGTTAAAGAATAATATGACATTTTCTTATGACGGAAAAATATACACGGTAAATGAAATTACCGAAAAAGTAACAAATCAAAATAACCTCGTTTCCAAAAAGCGGCTTGGCGAAAATCCTGTTTTTCGCACACGCAGAGCAGGCGACAGGTTTACATATCCGGACCGCATGGTCACAAAACCGCTCCGCAAGGTCTTTAACGAACAGAAAATCCCGTCCGAAATGAGGGACAGGCTGTTACTGCTTGCGGTATCCGACACCGTTTTGTGGTGTGAAAAGCTTGGTGTTTCATTGCAGGGAAAGGCAAATGACACCGAAAAAACCGAAAAATTACTCATAAATATAGACAAAGAGGGTTAATTATGCATAAGGATATTGAAAAAATTCTGTATTCGGAAAAAGATATTGAAAATATTGTGAACACTATTGCAAAACAGATTGAAAAAGATTATAATGACAAAGATTTTATAATGGTCGGTCTGCTCAAGGGCAGCGTTGCCTTTATGGTTGACCTTATGAGAAAGGTTAATCTTGATTTTTCAATCGACTTTATCGTTGCGTCAAGCTACGGCAGCGGTACTGTAAGCTCAGGCAGAGTTAATATTCAGAAGGATATTTCCCAGTCTGTTGAGGGCAAGGATATTCTCATTGTTGAGGATATTATCGACTCAGGCAATACTCTTGACTTTATCACAAAATATCTCAAAGCCAAGAAGGCAAAATCAGTAAAGCTCTGTACACTTTTCAACAAGCCGGACAGACGGGTTGCCGATATCCATATTGACTACGCAGGTGCGGTAATTCCGGATGAATTTATCGTCGGCTACGGTCTTGACTATGACGAAAAGTACAGAAATCTTCCTTATGTAGCGTATTAAAGCCGTCAGTTTATTCGTGATTTTAATGCGAAAATAAGCCGCAAATTTTCGTGGCATTACATATTTCCACCTCGGAAAAATAATACTATACAGAGGAGTGACAGCATTGGACAATAAAAAGAAAGTGCGCAATCTGCTGCTTTATCTCGGAATTCCCATTCTGATAATCATTATAACAGCGGCTGTGCTGAGCACAAATAAGTCAACTTCACCGAAAACCTCGGAGCTTGAGCAGTATTTTGTTCAGGATATGGTTGACAGCTTTAACATTGACTACGGTTCAGGTCAGATTGAAATTACCCTTAAAGAGGGTATGAGTCCTATCAAATCAACCGATTCCGACTCTCAATCTGCAACAACTGCTACTCAGCCCGCAACCGAACAGCAGAAAACCCAGTCAAACAGCAAAAAATCAAAGATTGTTGTAAAAGGACAGCTTGCCGATATTCAGCGTTTCCTTGATGACATCAAGCCGTACTACAATCCGGCGTCAACTGATGAAATTCCGCATAACCTTACCCGTGCAACGGATAATTCCATACTTATGGAAATGATTCCGACACTAATCATTATGATTATTCTCATCGTTGCCTGGGTGCTCATTATGAAGAAAATGGGCGGCGGAGGTCTTGGCGGCAAGGAAATGAGCTTTGGCAAAGCCAAGATTAAGAATACAAACGATGAAAAGCGCAAGACAACATTTGATGATGTTGCAGGTGCCGATGAAGAAAAGGAAGAGCTTGCAGAGGTTGTTGAGTTCCTCAAGGCTCCCGAAAAGTATAACAAACTCGGCGCAAGAATACCAAAGGGCGTTCTCCTTGTAGGCCCTCCCGGTACAGGTAAAACATTGCTTGCAAGAGCTGTTGCAGGTGAGGCAGGTGTGCCGTTCTTCTCAATTTCAGGTTCAGACTTTGTTGAGATGTTTGTCGGTGTCGGTGCGTCCCGTGTTCGTGACCTCTTTGATCAGGCAAAGAAAAACTCACCTTGTATCATCTTTATTGATGAAATTGATGCCGTAGGTCGCCAGAGAGGCGCAGGTCTTGGCGGCGGCAACGATGAGCGTGAGCAGACTCTTAACCAGTTGCTTGTTGAAATGGACGGTTTCGGTGCAAATGAAGGTGTAATCCTTATTGCCGCAACTAACAGACCCGATGTTCTCGATCCGGCTCTTATGCGTCCGGGCAGATTTGACCGTCAGGTTGTTGTAAGCTATCCCGATGTAAACGGCCGTGAGGCTATCCTCAGGTTCATGCAAGAAAGAAACCTCTTGCGCCCGATGTAAATCTCAAGACTATTGCTAAAACAACAGCCGGATTTACAGGTGCAGACCTTGAAAATCTTCTTAATGAGGCCGCACTTCTTGCCGCAAGAAAAAATAAAAAAGCCATTACTATGGACGAAATCAAGGAGGCAACAGTCAAGGTTGTTGTCGGTGCAGAGAAAAAGAGCAAAGTAATGAGTGAGAAAGAGAAAAAGCTCACAGCCTATCATGAGGCAGGTCACGCAATTCTCTTTGATAAGCTCGAAACTCAGGACCCTGTTCACGAGATTTCAATTATCCCGACAGGTATGGCAGGCGGTTACACAATGCCGCTCCCGAGTGAGGACAAGTCATACAACTCACGCAGAGGTATGTATGAGGATATCGTTGTAAGTCTTGGCGGTCGAGTTGCCGAAGAACTTATTATGGATGACATCTCAACAGGTGCGTCAAACGATATTGAAAAGGCTACAAAAACAGCCCGTGCAATGGTTACAAAGTACGGTATGACTAAGGAACTCGGTTGTGTATGCTACGGCACAGACAACAATTCCGTATTCCTCGGCAGAGATATGGGCAGCAGAACTCAGGACTATTCCGAGGCTACCGCAGCTAAAATCGATCAGCTTGTTCTTGATATGGTCAACAAGGCATATGGCGACGCTACTAAGATTCTCAGCGATAATATGGATAAGCTCCACGATATTGCAAAATATCTTATCAAGCATGAGAAGATGGGCAGCGAGGACTTTACTGCCGTAATGAACGGCACATATAAAGAACCCGAAGAAGTTGAGCAGGAAACTGCCGACAAAGAACCCTCAGCCGAAACAAAGGTTGACGAGTCCACAGAAGGTTAATATCAAATAAACATAGCCTCTCGCAATGAGAGGCTATGCGTGTATATGAATCAATATTTAAACGAATGTATGAAGTTGTGTCAGGTGTTTGACACAGTAAAGGGTAGATGAAATGGCACAGGATAAAATTATTGTGAGAGGTGCAAAAGAGCATAACCTCAAAAATGTAAATGTTGAAATTCCCCGTAACAAGCTTGTCGTAATTACAGGACTTTCGGGTTCGGGCAAAAGCTCGCTTGCGTTTGACACCATCTATGCCGAGGGACAGAGAAGATATGTTGAAAGCCTTTCTTCATATGCAAGAATGTTTCTCGGTCAGATGGACAAGCCGAATGTTGAAAGCATAGAGGGACTTTCGCCTGCAATATCAATCGATCAGAAAACTACTTCAAAGAATCCCCGCTCAACGTCGGTACGGTTACGGAAATTTACGATTATCTCCGCCTTTTGTATGCAAGAATAGGTGTTCCGCACTGTACAGTCTGCGGAAGGGAAATCCGTCAGCAGACTGTTGACCAGATTGTTGATAAGATTATGACCTATAAAACGGGTACGAAAATTCAGGTTATGGCTCCCGTTGTAAGGGGCAGAAAGGGCGAACACGCAAAGGTTCTTGACAGTGCCGGAAAATCGGGTTATGTTCGTGCAAGAGTTGACGGAATCATCTATGATTTGTCGGAGAAAATTCCGATAGAGAAAAATAAAAAGCATAATATTGAAATCATTGTTGACCGTCTTGTGATTAAGCCTGAAATAGCTTCAAGGCTTTCAGACAGCATCGAAACAGCGTCAAAGCTTGGCGGCGGTCTTGTTACGGTGAACTTCAACGGCGATGAGGATGTGACTTTTTCACAAAAATATGCCTGCCCCGAACACGGTGTGAGCATTGACGAGCTTTCACCGAGAATGTTTTCATTCAACAATCCGTTCGGTGCGTGCCCAAAGTGTACGGGACTCGGCGTGTTCCTCAAAATTGATGAGAACAAAATTATTCCCGATATGTCGAAGAGTATCCGTGACGGCGGTATCAAGGGCAGCGGATGGGCAATGGAAGGCAGTACAATTGCCGCAATGTATATGGAGGCTTTAGCGAAAAAGTACAACTTTTCGCTTGATGAACCGCTTGAAAATCTCCCGAAGGAAACTATCGACAAAATCCTCTACGGCACAGGTGATGATGAGCTGACAATCAATAAAAAATCGGTTTACGGCGGAGGTACTTATCAGCATAAATTTGAGGGTATAATCAACAACCTTGAACGCCGTTATCATGACACAAGCAGTAACTGGATTAAGGATGAAATCCGTTCGTATATGGCAGAAATTCCGTGTGACCTTTGTCACGGTGACAGACTTTCAGCCGAAAGCCTTGCAGTAACAGTCGGCGGACTTAACATTGCCGATTTCTGCAAAATGTCGGTTATTGACGCACTCGAATTTGTAGGTCAGCTCAAGCTTACGGAAAAAGAGCAGATTATCGGTGCTGAAATTATAAAAGAAATTAACGAAAGGCTTAACTTCCTCAAGAGCGTAGGACTCGGCTACCTTACTCTTTCAAGAAGCTCTGGAACACTCAGCGGCGGTGAAAGTCAGCGAATCCGCCTTGCAACGCAAATCGGCAGTTCGCTTATGGGTGTGCTGTATATTCTTGACGAGCCGAGTATCGGACTTCATCAGCGTGATAATGAAAAACTTCTTGCAACCTTAAAGCGACTTCGTGACCTCGGAAATACTGTTATCGTTGTTGAACACGATGAGGACACTATGTATGCCGCAGATTGCATTGTGGATGTAGGACCCGGGGCAGGTATTCACGGCGGTGAAATTGTCTGTGTCGGTGATGTTGAAAAGATTAAGCAATGTCCGAATTCAATCACAGGTAAGTATCTTTCGGGCGAACGCAAAGTTCCCGTTCCCGAAAAGCGCAGAAAAGGCAACGGACTTTTCCTTGAAGTTAGAGGAGCGGCTGAAAATAACCTTAAAAATATCAATGTTAAAATTCCGCTCGGTGAATTTGTCTGCGTAACAGGTGTTTCGGGTTCGGGCAAAAGCTCACTTGTAAACGAAATTCTTTACAAAGCCCTTGCCCGTGACCTTAATCGAGCAAAGACAATTCCCGGCAAGCACAAGGAAATCAAGGGTATGGAAAATCTTGACAAGGTAATTGCCATTGACCAAAGTCCTATCGGCAGAACTCCCCGTTCAAATCCTGCAACATACACAGGTGTGTTTACGGATATCAGAATGCTTTATGCCGCTACAACCGATGCGAAAATGCGTGGTTTTACACCAAGCAGATTTTCATTCAATGTAAAGGGCGGCAGATGTGAGGCTTGTCAGGGTGACGGTATTATCAAGATTGAAATGCACTTTTTGTCAGATGTTTATGTTCCGTGTGAGGTCTGCAAGGGCAAGAGATATAACCGTGAAACCCTCGAAGTAAAGTACAAGGGCAAGTCAATCAATGATGTTCTTGAAATGTCTGTTGAGGAGGGAATGGAGTTCTTCTCAAATATCCCGAAGATTTACAGAAAGCTGAAAACCCTGTATGAAGTGGGTCTTGGTTATATAAAGCTCGGTCAGCCTGCAACAACGCTTTCGGGCGGTGAGGCTCAGCGCGTAAAGCTTGCAACAGAGCTTTCAAAACGCAGTACGGGCAAGACAATTTATATTCTTGACGAGCCGACAACGGGCTTGCACATTGCCGATGTACACAGACTTGTTGATGTCCTTCAGCTTCTTGTTGACGGCGGAAACACGGTTGTTGTAATTGAACACAACCTTGACCTTATCAAGACAGCCGATTATCTTATCGACCTCGGTCCCGAGGGCGGTGACGGCGGCGGTACAATTGTTGCCAAAGGCACTCCCGAACAGGTTGCAAAGGTTGAAAAATCATTTACGGGACAGTATCTTAAACCGTTGTTATAATTCTTATAGAGAAAAAATAATTGTTTTAAAAAATAAATATAAAGAAATTTCGGAGAAATTGCATTGTTTAGTGCAATTTCTCCTTTTTTTGAGCCTGTAAGTGGGAGGTGATTTTTTTGACAGACCAAATTCTTATAGCGTTGATTTCATTTGCAGGAACTCTTGCCGGCTCACTTGCAGGCATTTTTACAGCGTCAAGATTATCAAATTATCGCATTGAACAGCTCGAAAAAAAGGTTGACAAGCATAATAATCTTGTTGAGCGTGTATATCTTATTGAGCAGCACGAGGCAGTTAATGACAACAAAATCAAAACAGCGGAACACAGAATAGCGGATTTGGAAAACGAACAAAACAAGGAAAGGAAAATATAATATAATGAGTAAAATAAAAATATGCTTAAAAAAACCGTGTTTAAAAAGAGCGTTCAGAACATTTATTCAGACTGCTCTCGGTTATGTTATCACCAATGTAACGCTCGCTTTGGGCGGTATTGATTTTAATGACGGTGATGTTGTAAAGAACGCTCTCATCGGTCTTGCTGTTGCGGCTGTTGCGGCAGGTGCATCGGCAGTAATGAATTTAAAAGAGGGAGAAGATAAAGACAATGAGTAAAAAAATATATCTCAGTCCGTCAAACCAAAACGGCAACACCTATGCAACGGGCGGTACGAATGAAATGGCTCAGTGCGACAAAATTGCCGCCGCAGCAGCCAAAGCACTCAAGCGTTGCGGATTCGATGTTATGGTCGCAAAGTCGGGCACGCTTATGCAGACACGCTGTCCCGAATCGGATAAGTTTGGAGCAGACATTCATATGCCGATTCACACTAATGCGTTTAACGGCAAATATACGGGCGGTACAAGAGTGTTTTGCCTGAACTCAAACGGCAGAAAGGCTGCCGAGGCGGTAAAGTCTGCCCTCGGAGCAATCTCGCCCGGCAAGGACGATTCAGTCAGCTACAAAACCGACCTCTACGAAATCAATGTGCCGAAGGCATTAACCGTGTATGTTGAGTGTGAGTTTCACGACACCGTGACAGGCTCGGATTGGATACGCAAGAATACAGTTGCAATCGGAGAGGCAATCTGCAAGGGTATGTGTAATTATTTTGATGTGAAATACAAAACTGACTCTGCAGGCTCAGACAGTTCAAAAGCGGGTTCGGATAAAGCTTTCAGGCGTTATATCGTGAGAATAACCTCGTCAAACGGCGTGAATATCCGTAAAGGTCCGGGTACAAATTACGATGTGAACGGTGCTGTTCCAAAGGGCGGAGCGTACACGATAGTCGAAGAAAAGTCGGGTGCAGGTGCAGCCAAGTGGGGCAAACTCAAAAGCGGTGCCGGTTGGATAGCACTTGATTATACTGAAAAAATAAGATAAAGAAAAAGGAGTCGTGATTTTTCACGACTCCGATTTTTATGCAGAAATTATGTAATTATGAATTTTTTCCAAACGCAAAAAAGACCGTCAAATGACGATCCTTTTCGCGATTGTGTGTTTTATGAAAATGAATGTTTCAATAAAGAAGCAAACATTTTTGCCTAATATTTAATGAACAGGTAAGATTAAAGTTTTGAACCTTATCTTTGTTCATTGTCTTATATTATACCGATTTTTAGGGGTAAATTCAAGGTGAGAGGGTGCAATTCTAATATTCATACAGTCGAAAAGACAAACTGTACAAAAAATCAAGAAGATGTTTGTGCAGTATTTTTTAGAATCTTAAATTACCCGACAAATACGATGATTTTAATAATTGGCTCTATACAAAATAAACAAAAAGTAAATCAATAAGAAATATTGTTTTTACTGTTAAACACCATTTTTAATTGGATTAATCTTTTTCCTGCGGATATTTGCCATAAAAACAAGTGCAACGATAAAGGCTACAGCTTCGCCGATAGGGAATGCAATCCAGATTATTGAAGATGCAAAATCAAAGCATGAAAAGATGTATGCAAGGGGCAGAGGAACAACAATAAGTCGTACAAGCGAAAGTATCAGCGAATGCACACCGTTGCCGAGTGCCTGAAAAATTCCCTGATACGCAATGTTAGCACCGACAAATATAAATCCGGGTGTGATTATTCTAATTGCAAGCATTGCAAGTTCGGTTGTCGATTCTGTAAGCGAGAATATTCCGAGTATCTGTTTTGCAAAAATTTGAAGAATTATAATTCCTGCACAAAGAATTGATACCGTGTAAATAAGTCCGTATTTAATGCTGTCGTTTACTCGCTTTTTATCCTGTTTGCCGTAGTTGAACGCTATAATCGGAATCATCGCATTGTTCATGCCGAATGCGGCAAAAAATACAAACTGCTGAATTTTGTAATAGATACCGTAAGCCGTAACCGCATCCGTTGAAACTCTTACAAAAATAACATTTATGCTGTATGTCAAAATCGACATAAGCGCCTGCATAATAATAGCGGGGATACCAACCTGATAAATTTGCCTGATAATCCTGCCTTCGGGTTTCATATACTTTAATGATGTGTTGAAATGCTTTGAATTGCATCTGAAATAGAAATATGCGTCAATAAAGAATGAAATGAACTGACCTATAACTGTTGCGATAGCCGCACCGTCAATACCGAGCTTCGGGCAACCGCACCAACCGAAAATCATAATCGGATCAAGTATCATGTTCACAACCGCACCGACAATCTGTGCAACTGTTGTCTGCATTGTATATCCCGTTGCCTGTAACAGCTTTTCAAAAATCATGTACATACTAACGCCCAGTGAACTGTAGGTGCAGATTTTAAGATACGAAACAGCCATTGATGTGATAATCGGATCGCTTGTTTGTGAGGCTATGTATGCGTCAACTCCGAATATTCCGAAAAGCACAAATACAACACAGGTGCAAAGTGCAAGAAAAATTGAGTTGCCCGAAATTTTACTGCACTTTTCTTTATTGCCCTCACCAAGACTTCTTGACAAAATCGAGTTGATGCCGACTCCCGTACCGACTCCGACCGCAACCATAAGCATCTGAACAGGAAATGCCAGCGTGAGTGCATTTACCGCATAATCACCGAGTGCGGGTATATTCGGATCTTTCATACAGCTTACAAAGTAGCTGTCAACGATATTGTACACAGCCTGTACAACCATTGAAATTATCATCGGAACACCCATAGTAAGCAAAAGCCTGCTTATTTTTTCAGTTCCCATTTTATTCATTTTTTGCGTTTTTTCCATTATATAACCTCCGATGTTTTTGACACAAAAAATGTGCAGCATTGAAAATCCGGACTTATGCCATTCAATGCTGCACGATTACTCTTATTATACACTTTTTATTATGCTTTTGTAATTGATTTACACACAAAATTTTGGTAAAAACGCAAAATCTTTTTGTTGATTATCCGAATTATATGTCATAAACAAAGAAATTTTGAAAAACAGAGCATAGTCCGTACAAAGGGACAGTGAATGTATGTCACCTATAATATCGAACAAATGTTCTTGAATTTGTTCGATATGTTCTGTATAATGGAATTAGAAGGTTGAAAGCCCCGCCGACCTTCTAAATGAATAAAATCAAGGAAAGGATATCGGTATGGTTAATTATTTTGAATGGTCAATGGAATATAAAAATACTGCCGACAGCATTCAGGATGTTATCGACAGACTCAAAGCAGAAAAAAGAGGCAAATCGGAAATCAACAAAAAAGAACTTGATTTGAAAATTGCAAAATACAAGATTTATTATAATGAATGCATTCACATTTCAAATCATCTTATGGATAGATATTACGGAGCATGATAAAATGAAAAGAGAATTTATACATATTACAGATAACAACAAACACAGATTAATGTCGGATTCGGGATTTTGGCACGGCAGTACAAATGAAAACTCCCGTGATAAGATGAAGAAAATTCTTTCAATGGCTGTTCTGAACGAGCTTACCGAAAGACAGAGAATCTGTATTGTAGATTACTATCTCAACGGCAAAAAGGAAAAGGAGATTGCAAAAGAGCTGGGAGTCAACTCGTCAACGGTTTCCCGTCACATTATGAAGGCAAGGGATAAACTCAGACATATTGCGTCTTATTATGTAAATTAATCGTCAGCAATTTCAAAATCGGGAAGATACCACAGCAATGCTTCTTTGGCACTGCAGCCGTTTTTGCAAAGGTAATCAATTCCCGAAAGACTCACTCCGACACATTCGGCATTTGCGTCAAAATCGGTTTGGTAACAATCCCACGGAGATGCAACGCTGTGAATATACTTGTAATTTTCGTTTTTGTATGTAATACCGTTTGAAGTTTCGGAATAGGGAACAAACAACGCTTCGCTGTTTTTGCGGAGCGTTTTGTTTTTTGCACTCTCAGCGGCTTTTTTTATTTCACCGTAAACATCCTTTATACTTCCCGATGCGTTTTCTTCATACAGAAAATCGTTTGCCTTGAAAGAATCGGGATTAGCTTTGTAATTTGTGTTCATAAGAATTGCAATCGCCTTTAGTGTTTCGGCAGAGTAGCTGTCTTTATACAATCCTGCCGTCAATGCACAGAGAATTTCACCCGAATCTTTTGGCTTTTCGGGGGTGTCGGATGTTGAAACTGTCGGTTTTGCAAAAGACCGTTCAGAACATTTTGAAACTGCAATGGGGAGGATTGCCGTGAGAATCAACAGAAGGACAACTGCAATTAATTTTTCCTTCATTACCATGCTCCTTTATTTCGCACAAAAAATAAATAATACTATTGTATTTTGTGACTTATTTTTTCTTGACATAACGGTTATGTTGGCTTAAAATAATATATGATTGATTCGAAATAATAATTACTTACAATTCATTTTGTATTTGTTTTTGCTGTTTGATTTTTCGGCGGCATATCAATAATCGTGTAACAAAGTCGTTTTTTAAAATTGTCTTGTTACGGTACAGAAACGGAGATTTTTATGAAAACCAAATATTCAGTTATACCATTTATTCCGGCTGTAATAGCTGCTATAGGTCTTAAAATTATGAGTATGTTCGCAGTTGACGGCAACGGATTGTTGTTCGGCATGAACAAGTCGGGCATTAACTATTTCATAATTGAAATCATACTCGGGCTTTTTGCGGTTTGTGTATTAATTAACCTTTTTGACAGAAAGACGGCTCCCGTATATCCCGTTAAAAAGAATTTTGTTTCGGGTGCGTTTGCAGTAATTTCGGGTATTGCGATTGTCGGTTCGTCATTTTTGGCTTTGATTAACGCAACTCCGGGTAACACGGATAATTATCTTTTGAGCATCATTGCGGCTCTGTTCTCAATTCCTGCGGCTATTGCTATGATTATGATCGGCAAGGTGCATTTTTCAGGCAAATCAATCGTATCAAATGTGTCGATGTTCTTTGTTTTCCCTGCACTCTGGGGATGCAGTGAACTCGTTTCGGAATTTCTCGCCGCAACAAAGGTTTCAATCTCAGCAAGCGATATGACACCGCTCTTCTGCTACATTTTCATCACACTTTACCTTTTCTCAAGTTCAATGGTTGTTTCAAGGGTAAAGGGCAGAAACCCTGTTAAGGCCTGCTTTATTTACGGTATGCCCGCTGCCGCTGTTTCACTTTCATACGGTGTCGGTGCTGTTTTGACATCATCCGTTGAAAACACAGGCATCAGTGCTCTTGTGAACGGAGTTATGTTTATTGTTCTCGGCATTTATATTGTTTCGTTTTCTGTTGAAATGTTCGCAGGCTGCCTTACAAAGGCGGAGGTTGAGATTATCGAAAGCCTTCCCGAAGATGATGATACATACGAAAACAGCTATATCAGCTCAGGCGGTTACGATGAGCTTGTTGTTTCCGATAAAAAGGAAGATGATGTTCCTGCAAGCAATGACAGCTACGAGGCAGTTGCACAGGGACTTTCCGATTTTGTGATGGGCTACGATGAGGAAAAATATGACGATGCAACAATCAAAAACGAAAATATAAATGACGGTCTTGTTCTCGCTACGGCGATGAAAATCAGACTCAGCCTGCAGAAAAAATTGCCGCCGAGCCTTTAAAAGAGGAAACTGCAAAGCCTGTTGCAGAAGCTCCTGCAGAGCCTGAAATTCCCGAAGAACCCGTGCACGCAAAGCGTCTTGATGTTTCAGAGAAAAAACCGAGCCTGTAAAGGAAGAAGCTCCTGTTAAGGCTCCTGTTGAAGACACAGAGGTTTCAGACGACAGAATGAGCGAAATCGACAGACTTCTCAAGGAACTTGAAGATAAAAATAATTAAGAACATCGAATTAGGTGTTGACATTCAGGTTTTAGAGTGGTACTATACAAATGAAAAGAAAATTGATTTTTGATGAGGACACGATTTGCAGTCCCGCTTTTTCCAGAGAGCGAAATTATTTGCTGTGATATTTCGCAAAAAGCATTGCAAGTTACCACCTTTGAAACTGTGCAGGAAATGGCACGGCGTTTGGTTGCGTTAAAACCGTCAAGAGGCTTTTCAGCCGAACTTGGGTGGAACCACGATTTATTCGTCCCAATATTCCGTTTTGGAATATTGGGATTTTTGTTTTCATCACATATTAAAAAGGAGAATGGTTATGATTAATGTTGAATTAAAAGGCGGAGCAGTCAAGGAATTTGAAAACGGTACAACTCCTGCCGAAATTGCAAAATCAATCGGTGCAGGCTTGTACAAGTCTGTTTGCTGTGCAAAGGTTGACGGCGACCTTTGTGACCTCAGAACACCGCTTGAAAAAGATTGTAAGGTTGAACTTCTCACATTTGATAATGTTGACGGTCAGAAAACTTTCTGGCACACAGCCTCTCATGTTCTTGCTCAGGCAGTAAAAAGACTTTATCCGAATGCAAAGTGTGCAATCGGTCCTGCCGTTGACAACGGTTTTTACTATGATTTTGATGTTGAAAAGCCTTTCTCACCCGAAGACCTTGAAAAAATCAAGGCTGAGATGAAGAAAATCGTAAAATCAGGTCTTGAACTTGAAAGAGTTGAGCTTTCTCCCGAGGAGGCTGAAAAGAAACTTGAAGAGATGAACGAGCCTTACAAGGTTGAACTTGTTAAGGAACATTCCGACAAGGGCGAGCATATCACATTCTACAAACAGGGTGAGTTCATCGACCTCTGCGCAGGTCCTCACCTCATGAGTGTTGCACCGATCAAGGCTATTGAACTCACTGCCTGCACAGGCGCTTACTGGAGAGGCGACGCAAACAACGCACAGCTTTGCCGTGTTTACGGTGTAGCTTTCCCAAAGGCCTCAATGCTTGAAGAACACCTCAAAAAGCTTGAAGAAGCAAAGCTTCGTGACCACAACAAGCTCGGTCGTGAACTTGAATACTTTACAACTGTTGACTATGTGGGTCAGGGACTTCCTATTCTTCTTCCAAAGGGTGCAAGAGTTGTTCAGCTTTTACAGAGATGGGTTGAAGATGTTGAGCAGTCAAAGGGCTGTCTTCTTACAAAAACTCCTCTTCTTGCAAAGAGAGATCTTTATAAGATTTCAGGTCACTGGGATCATTATCTTGACGGTATGTTTGTACTCGGCGATCCGCATGATGAAGAAAAGGAATGCTTCGCACTTCGTCCTATGACTTGCCCGTTCCAGTATCAGGTTTATCTTAACAAACAGCGTTCATATCGTGACCTTCCGATGCGTCTTACTGAAACATCAACACTTTTCCGTAACGAGGCAAGCGGTGAGATGCACGGTCTTATCCGTGTTCGTCAGTTCACAATTTCAGAAGGACACTACATTCTCCGTCCCGATCAGCTTGAACAGGAATTCAAGGGTTGTCTTGAGCTTGCTAAATATTTCCTTGACACGGTAGGACTTCTTGAAAACTGTACTTTCAGATTCTCACAGTGGGATCCCGAAAACAAGAATAATAAGTATGAGGGTACAAAGGAACAGTGGGAAGAGTCACAGGCTGTTATGAAAACTATTCTCGATGACCTTGATGTTGACTATGAGATCGGTATTGACGAGGCAGCATTCTACGGTCCGAAGCTTGATATTCAGTACAAGAATGTATTCGGTAAGGAAGACACAATTGTTACAATCCAGATTGATATGCTCCTTGCCGAAAGATTCGGTATGTACTACATCGACAAGGACGGTCAGAAGAAGCTTCCGTATATTATTCACAGAACTTCACTCGGTTGCTTTGAAAGAACTCTTGCATATATGATTGAGAGATTTGCCGGTGTAATGCCGCTTTGGCTTGCTCCCGAGCAGATCAGACTTCTTCCGATAAAAGAGGGTAATGTTGAGTATGCACAGGGTATTGCAGACAGACTTACTTCACTCGGCATGAGAGTTACTGTTGACAGCAGAGATGAAAATATCGGTCCAAAGATTAAGGCTGCAAGACTTGAAAGAATTCCGTATATTCTTGTAATCGGCGACAATGAGATGAATTCATCAACAGTTACGGTTCGTTCAAGAAAAAGAGGAGAAATCCCGAATATGTCTGTTGACGAATTTGTTGCTCTTGTTAAGAACGAAGTAGATACAAAAGAAAAATAATTCTGAAATTTTTTCGGAGGGATGCTGATGTCCGGAGGATTCACTCCGTTTGATAAAAACAGCTACAGAGAATCAAAACGCAGACGAAAACAGGCGCTTATTGAGGAGAGAACGGGAAGAATTCTTCCCGTATCAAATCCTCGCCGAAGGTACATTGCGTTAGCTTGTGTCGGTGTGATTCTTGTCGCAGCTATTGCGTTCGGAATTTTTCAATACTTAAAAGTAATCAGAAAAGTAATCCCGAAACTCCCGAACAGATTCAGGCAGAAAGCGAAATGCTGCTGACGGTTGTTGACAGCGCAAATCCGCTTGATAAGGATTACGTGCCGATCTTGAAACCGTGAACGGATTCAGAGTGAACAGGGACGCACTTAAACCGCTTGAGAATCTTTTGAAAGCGTCAAAAGAAAACGGCACCGAGCTTAAAATCAAAACTGCATATGTGAGTTATGATGAACAGGAAGAAAGGTTTCAGTCCGAACTTCAAAAGATGTTGCAATCATCAAAATATACAACTGTCAGAGCAGAGGCGGAGGTCTTAAAAACCACGCCTCACGGCGGACAGTCGGAGTCACAGACGGGGTTGCTTGTTGAATTTGATTTTTCAAATTCGGGTTCAAAGGCGTTTCTTGAGCGAAACTGCGTTGAATACGGATTTGTTCAGAGATATACCGAAAGCAAAACCTCAGTAACACGAATGAATCCGTCAGACTCGCTGTACAGATATGTGGGGATTGAAAACGCAAAGCGTATGCGTTCCTACGGAATGTGCCTTGAAGAGTACAAAAGCTACCTTCAAAACAGGCAATCCCAAAATAAAATAAATATTTTTAAAAACAGCTTGCATTTTGCAATATTATGTTGTATAATTAATCCGTTAATTGTGTAATGTCAGGTAGGTGAAAACAATGAAAGAGAATATCCATCCTAAGTATGAGAAAACAACAATTACTTGTGCTTGCGGTAATGTTATTGAAACAGGTTCAACAAAGAAGGACATCCGTGTTGAAATTTGTTCAAAATGCCACCCATTCTTTACAGGAAAGCAGAAATTAGTTGATACCGGCGGACGCGTTGACAGATTCAAGAAGCGTTTCGGTATGGATAAATAATTTATTATGTAATTGTTTAGGCGGCACATTGTGCCGCCTTGTTTACTTTACGGAAACTTTGCATAACCGTGTGCAGAGTGTCTGTACAATTGAGGTATTATTATGGCAAAGGATTACAAAACCGTTTTAAGTAACGCAAAAGACGAATTTGTTGAAAAGCGTTCACGCTTTATCGGCTATTGCAAGCCTGTAACCTGTGAGCAGGAGGCTGTTGATTTTATCAACGAAAAACGCAGTGAACACTGGAACGCAACTCACAATGTCTATGCCTATTCTCTGCGTGAGGGCAACATAAAGCGTTACAGCGATGACGGTGAACCCTCGGGTACAGCCGGTATGCCTTGCCTTGATGTAATTGTAAAAAATGAAATTTATGATGTATGTGTTGTTGTTACCCGTTACTTCGGCGGTGTTTTGCTTGGCACGGGCGGACTTGTGAGAGCTTATTCTCACGGTGCAAAAATTGCCCTTGACGCCGCAAAAATCGTTATGATGCAGAACTGTCTTGTCTGTTCTGCTCGTTGTGCATACAACCGGTACGGCAAGGTTTCGGCACTTGTAACTGATAACGGCGGTGCTGTTGACGATACTGTCTATGAAGGCGATGTGCTGATTAAATTCCATATTAAACCCGATTTACTGTCACAGCTTAACAAAAAGCTTGCAGATGCAACTGCGGGTGAGGTTCAGGCGGTTTTTGATGAGGAAAAATATTATGCCGTTGAGTTATAAAGTTTTTCTTTATGACAAAACTTTTTATGCTTTCGACCTCAAAAGCTAAAAAATGAAATACTTTTCAAAATAATTTCAAATATTTAAAGGAATATTCAAAAAAATTTCGTAAAAAGCTAATAGGTAAGCGAGAGGAGGAGTTTTATGGCTTTCCCTGAAAGTTTCTTGCAGGATTTAAAAATGCGAAACGATATCACGGATGTTGTTTCGGGTTATGTCAATCTCAAAAGACGGGGAAGAAATATGGTCGGTCTTTGTCCGTTCCACGGCGAAAAAACTCCCTCTTTTAATGTATATACCGAAAACGGTTCGTTCTATTGTTTTGGCTGCGGAGTAGGCGGAGATGTCATCTCTTTTATTATGAAAATTGAAAATCTTGACTATGTCGATGCCGTGAAGTATCTTGCACAGCGGGCAGGACTTGAAATGCCCGAAAACAGCTATGATGACAGCATGAGCCGTCTTAGAAACAGAGTGTTTGAAGCTAACCGTGAGGCGGCAAGGTTTTATTATGCCGCTTTGTGTTCTCCGCAGGCAGAAAAGGTCTTGATTATTTTCATTCAAGAGCCTTATCCGACAGAACAATCCGTCATTTCGGACTCGGTTATGCCGATGATAACTGGTCGTCACTATGCAATCATCTCAAATCAAAAGGCTTTAATGACAGCGAACTTGTTGCCGCAAATCTTGCGGTTCGGCACAGAAACGGCAACGGAATCTATGACAGATTCACAGACCGTGTTATGTTTCCGATTATTGACCTGAGAGGAAATGTTATTGCATTCGGTGGAAGAATTATGTCCGATGCAAAGCCTAAATATCTCAACACCTCCGATACCCCCGTATTTAAAAAGAGTGCAAACCTGTTTTCGCTCAACAACGCAAAAAATTCGGGCAAGAGAACTCTGATTCTTTGCGAGGGCTATATGGATGTCATCGCTGTGAATCAGGCAGGCTTTACAAATGCCGTTGCAACCCTGGGAACGGCTCTTACAGGTGAACAGGCTGTTTTGATGAAACGGTATGCCGATGAGGTGATTATCTGTTACGATGCCGATGAGGCAGGTCAAAAGGCTACCGCAAGGGCAATTCCTATACTCAGAAATTCGGGACTTAATGTTAAGGTTCTTACAATTCCAAGCGGTAAGGATCCCGATGAATTTATCAAATCAAAGGGTAATGACGGTCCTGCCGCATTCAAAGCGTTGCTTGACAAATGCGGAAACGATGTTGAATACCGACTGCAAAAGCTAAAAAATGCACACAATATTCAGCTGACGGAGGGCAAGGTTGCTTTTCTTGAGGAGGCGGCAAAGCTGATTGCAACAATCAGCAGTCCGATTGAACGGGATGTCTATTCTTCAAAGGTTGCATCCGAACTCGGAGTTGACAAAAATGCATTCAAACAGCAGGTGTCAAGGGTTCACGCAGAGGTGAAAGGGCAGAAGAAAAGAAACAGGCTCGTCAAATTCAGTTTGAACTCAGCCGAAGAAATGACAAAATCAATCCCGAACATTTCCAAAAGCCACGCAGTTCAAGTGCCGAAGAAGCTCTTTTGGTTTATCTTTTAAACAATCCAGATGCATATGAGGAGATTTCTGCAAGGGTAAAGCCCGAACAATTTCAGAATACTCTGATGCGGAGATTTTTTGAATATTTCAGCGCTCGCATTGAGAGGGGAGAAGATCCTCTTACGAATACGGCGGCAGATTTTACACAGGATGAAAATTCAAAGCTTTATCAGCTGATGTCACAGGCAATCCCGGGGGCGTCAACCGCTGAGGCAATGAATGAATACATAAATGTTATCAACGAGGAAAGCTCAAAGCTCAATTCCGGCGATTTAGCCGATGTTTCAAATGAGGAGCTTATGGCATATCTTGATAAAATAAGGAAAAAGAAGCAGTAAACGCAGGAAAGGAAAATGAGTATGGCAGCTACACCCGATAAGAAAACAGTCGTAAGAGAACTTATGGAACTCGGTAAGCAGAAAGGTCAGCTTACAAACCAGGACATTCTTGATGCAATCGGTGAAATTGACTTTGATCCCGAACAGCTTGAAAAGCTTTATGATTCACTTGCACAGCTTGGCATTGAAATCGTAGAGGATTCAGGCGATATTAAAATTGACGATATCGACCTTGGCTTTGATGAAAGCAAAGACGGCGACTCACACGCTCAGATTGCAGAAACAGGCAGCGTTTCGGTTGACGATCCCGTAAAGGTATATCTTAAAGAAATCGGACGGGTTCCGCTACTTTCCTCCGATGAAGAAATCAACCTCGCAATCAGAATTGCTGACGGTGATGTTGCCGCAAAACAGCGTCTTTCCGAGGCAAACCTTCGTCTTGTTGTTTCAATTGCAAAGCGTTATCTCGGCAGAGGTATGCAGTTTCTTGACCTTATTCAGGAAGGCAATCTCGGTCTTATCAAGGCTGTAGAAAAGTTTGACTATACAAAGGGCTTTAAATTTTCAACATATGCAACATGGTGGATCAGACAGGCAATTACCCGTGCAATTGCCGATCAGGCTCGTACAATCCGTATTCCTGTTCATATGGTTGAAACTATCAATAAGGTAAAAAAGGTTCAGAGCCAGCTCCTTCACCAGAACGGTCATGAGCCGTCTGCCGATGAAATTGCCGCAGAAATTGATATGCCTGTTGATAAGGTTCGTGAAATTATGCGTGTTGCTCAGGAGCCTGTTTCACTTGAAACTCCTATAGGCGAGGAGGAAGACAGCCATCTCGGTGACTTTATCCCCGATAACGACGCTCCCGCTCCTGCCGACGCCGCATCACACACAATGCTCCGTGAACAGCTTTCGGATGTTCTTTCAACCCTCACTCCCCGTGAAGCCAAGGTTCTCAAACTCCGTTTCGGTCTTGAGGATGGCAGAAGCAGAACCCTTGAAGAGGTCGGCAAGGAGTTTAATGTAACCCGTGAGCGTATCCGTCAGATTGAGGCAAAGGCTCTCCGTAAGCTCCGTCATCCTTCAAGAAGCAGAAAGCTCAAGGACTATCTTGACTATTAATCAGACTTTATGATTACTTTTGATGAATGCGGTGCAATGCTTGACGAAATTGCAGATTCCATGCCTTATGAATTATACAGAGATTTAAACGGAGGGATTTCACTTCTTCCGCAGTTGAAGGTTCATCCAAAAGCACTTAACAATGATTTGTTCATTTTGGGTGAGTACATACGCAATTCTCTCGGCAATGCAATTGTGTTTTACTACGGTTCAATCAACAGGGTTTACGGCTCACTTGATAATGAGGAATACCGAAAAAAGCTCGTTGAAATACTTCACCACGAGGTTCGCCATCATAACGAGTATCTTGCTGGTTGCGATGATCTCGGAATTTTTGACAGAAATCAGATTGACGATTATCTTAGAAAACACAGGAAATAATCAAATGAAATTTTAAGAGGACAGCTTTTCTAAACAGAAAGCTGTCCTCCTTTGTTATCTTACCTTTATAATCTGCCCCGGATAAATTACATTCGGATTTGAAAGTCCGTTAAGCCGTGTGAGATTGTCAACGGTTGTTCCGTGCATTTGTGCAATTATCCACAGCGAATCGCCCGGACGGGCAACATGATACTGCGTTTCCGCACTGCCGGCGGGAACCGTAAGAACTGACCTACAAAAATAGCGTCAGGAGTTTGAATGTTGTTGTATTTTAATATGTCATTAACCGTTGTCTGAAAGAACTGCGCAATACCAAAAAGCGTATTGCCGGGACGAACGGTGTACTGAACCATTTCCATATCTGTCCTCCTTGCTTTTCATAGTAACAATATATGCCTGTGACAAAAATGCGTTACTCCTGCATAAAATAAACCGTGCACGGAAAAATAACAATGCAGACAAAACACAGCGTTGCTTAGATTTAAAATATCTGAAAACGGTTTATGTTTTAAAATTTCAATACGAGAGGGCATATAAATGGAAATAAAAATAGATACGATAATCGGCAGAGAAATAATTGATTCAAGAGGAAATCCTACGGTTGAGGCGGAGGTAGGACTTTCCGACGGAACCTTTGCAAAAGCATCTGTCCCTTCGGGCGCGTCAACGGGAGAATTTGAGGCGGTTGAACTTCGTGACGGTGAAAAACGCTATCTCGGCAAAGGTGTGCAGAGAGCCGTTGAAAATATCAACAGCATAATTTCGCCTAATCTTTGTTGCGACTCACCTTTTGACCAGTGTGCAATCGACAGCAAATGATAGAACTTGACGGCACGGAAAATAAGGAGTTGCTCGGTGCAAATGCTATTCTTGCCGTATCGCTTGCCTGTGCAAAAGCAGCGGCAAAGAATCTCAGATTGCCGTTATTCCGTTATATCGGCGGAACATATGCGGTCAGAATGCCTGTTCCAATGATGAATATTCTCAACGGCGGCGCTCATGCGTCAAACAATATCGACATTCAGGAATTTATGATTATGCCTGTCGGTGCAAGGTGTTTTTCCGAGGGAATGATGCAGTGCTGTGAAATCTACCATACACTCGGCAAAATTCTAAAAGAGAATAATATGTCAACAGGTGTAGGTGATGAGGCGGTTATGCACCGAGCCTGAAAAGTGATGAGGATGCAATTGAGTATATAATTAAAGCGATTGAAAAAACAGGTTATACTACCGATGAAATTAAAATTGCGCTCGATGCCGCATCTTCCGAATGGTATTCCGACGGGAAATATATTCTTCCAAAGAGAGGCGATTCGCTTTCAAGCGACGAACTTATTAATTATTTTGACAAGCTCTGTTCTGATTATCCGATTATCTCGCTCGAAGATCCGCTTTCCGAACACGATTGGGACGGTTGGCAGAATATTACTTCAAAAATCGGCAACAAAGTTCAGCTTGTCGGCGATGATTTGTTTGTTACAAACACAAAAAGACTTAAAAAAGGCATAGAGCTCGGAGCAGGCAACGCCATTTTGATTAAAATTAATCAGATAGGAACGCTGACGGAAACGCTTGATGCAATTGACACGGCTCACAAGGCAGGTTATCGCACGATTATTTCACACAGAAGCGGTGAAACGGAGGACACAACCATTGCAGATATTGCCGTTGCGGTTAATTCGGGACAGATAAAAACAGGTGCTCCGTGCAGAACCGACAGAGTTGCAAAATATAACAGACTTCTTCGGATTGAGAGTGCAATTGTCAACACTTCAACCTACGGATTGTGATTCTGTCATCCCCGACTGCGGTCGGGGAATTTTTTTCTATTGATAACAAAATTCATAAATTTAGTAAATTTAACTGTCGAATTGTATTTATTTGACGGATTTTTCTTTGCTTAATATAAATTTAAAAATAAACTTTTAGAAATTCAGCATACTGCACATATTTGTCAAAGAAAATTCTACAACAATAAAGCCTTTATCAATTGCTATATTCTTAATCGGAATTAAAATATATTGCCTTATATGATAAAATGAATTAATGAAATGCTAACATTGGAATTCGTATGGACTATTGTAAAACAGTGCTGATTGTAACCTTTGTTTTGCTCATATCCGAATAAGTCAGGAGGCATTTTTGATTGTTTCTAAAAAGATTATTGGCAGGAGTAATGACAGCTATGATGATTACAGGAATGTGTGCGGCTGATGTTTCGGCAGCGGAAAAGAAAACTGTAACAGATTATCAGGCATATGCTGCAAATCTGGATAAGTCGGCATATTCAGGTAATGATTTGGGAGCTTCTTACTCAAAAAAGGCAACTACCTTCAAGGTATGGTCGCCTAATGCGGCGTCTGTTCGTGTGAATATTTTTGAACACGGCAGTGATAATGAGGGAGATGCAGGTTCTATAATGTCAAGAGCCATGTCGCTTGACAAAACAACGGGCGTGTGGTCCGTTACAATTAACGGTGACCTGCTTAACAAATATTATACCTACTCGGTAACACACGGAAAAACTACCAAGGAAACGGCCGATGTCTATGCAAAGGCGTGCGGTGTGAACGGTCAACGCTCAATGGTTGTCGATTTAAGCACAACCAATCCCGATGGTTGGGAAAATGATAAGCATGTGCTTGTACAGAATCAGACTGATGCGTCGGTCTGGGAAATCTCTGTAGCAGACTTTTCATCATCCGAATCAAGCGGCGTGAGTGAGGCTAACCGTGGCAAGTACCTTGCTTTTACCGAAGAAGGTACAACAGTCAACGGTGTTCAGGGTGCATCTTCAACCTGCGTTGACTATCTGAAAAAGCTCGGCGTTAAGTATGTGCAGATTATGCCGTTCTATGATTTCGGTTCTGTTGACGAGAGCAAGAACATTATGGACCAGTACAACTGGGGCTATGATCCCGTCAACTACAACTGCCCCGAGGGTTCTTATTCATCAAATCCTAAAAAGGGTGAAGTGAGAATCAAGGAATGTAAGCAGATGATTCAGGCACTTCATAATGCCGGAATCGGTGTAATTATGGATGTTGTCTATAACCACACCTACACCTCTGATTCTTGGCTTCAGAGAACAGTTCCGAATTATTACTACAGAATGAACAATGACGGAACTTTCTCAAACGGTTCGGGCTGTTCAAACGATACAGCAAGCGAACATCTTATGTTCAGAAAGTATATGATTGATTCCGTTACATATTGGGCAAGCGAATATCACATTGACGGTTTCCGCTTTGACCTTATGGGACTTCATGATGTAACAACTATGAATTCAATTCGTACCGCACTTGACAATCTTTATGCAGATGGCAGCGGCAGTCAGATTCTTATGTACGGTGAGGCATGGGATATGGCAACCAATTGTGACGAAGGCACAGTATTGGCAAGTCAGAAAAATCTCAAGCAGTTGAGCGACCGCATCGGTGCGTTTGATGATACAATCCGTGATGCAATCAAGGGCAGTACAGGCGGTACGGACGGTGCTTTTGTTCAGGAAGGTTCACGCAGAGCCAACCTGAAAACAGGCATAGCAGGTCAGAGTGACACAACAACAGGCTGGGCAAATGTTCCGTCACAATGCGTAACATATGAGTCATGTCACGATAACCTTTGTCTTTACGATAAGCTTGTCGGCTCGGTTTACGGTGCCGACGGTAAATATCGCAAAAGATATGAAGATCTTGTTGCAATGAACAAACTTTCTGCGGCAATTGTTATTACTTCACAGGGTATTCCGTTCTCACTCGGCGGTGAGGAGTTTTGTCGCAGCAAAGACGGTGATGATAACAGCTATGCGTCAAGCAGAAAAGAAAATATGCTTGACTGGGAAAATGTCGATCTCTATTCAGATGTAATTGAATATTACAGAGGTCTTTATAAAATCCGTGACGCTTTTGCGGCATTCTCGGATTCTACTGCTGCAACAGCCAACAGCCTTGCATATCTTTCCGATGTTCCAAAGGGTGTTATGGGTTACACAATAAATAACACCGAGAGCGGAAAATGGAGTCAGATGTGCGTAATCTTCAACGGCTCCGATTCCGCACAGAATGTTACCGCAAAAGGCGACTGGGTTGTTCTTGCTGATAACAAGACAGCAGGACTTCGCAACATAAAGAATGTTACAAACAGCGTAAAGGTTGAAGCTCATTCAGCCGTTATTATGGTTGACACAAAGAGCTATGATTCTGCGGGAATTATGGATGATGAGGGCGCTGTTGTCATTGATTATTATGACAACAAAACCGAAAAACTCATCAAGTCACAGACGCTCACAGGCGAACTCGGCACAAGCTATGATTTGACAAATCTTGCGTCAACTCTTAATTATGATGTTAAGAAAACCGACGGCGAAATTAAAGGTGTGTTCACGGATCAGGTAGGTCATGCAAAGGTTTATGTTGAAGAATATGACGGCGAGATGTCAACGGTTACCGTAAAGTTTGTTGACGAAACAAATAATACGGAAATTGAAGATTCTTTTCTTGTGAAAAACAGAAAGGGCGAGCAGTATTATACTCCCGACCTTCCGTCAATTAAAAATTACAAGCTTGTTCTTGACGACCTCCCGACAAACGGTGCAGGCAAGCTTGATTCTGCAAGCAAGACCGTTACATACAAATATACCCGTGTAACTGATGATGAGGATAAGACTGTTTGCAGAGTCAATGCCATTTATATGGACGATTCGGGAAAAATTCTTGATACAAAGACAATCACAGGTGTTGAAGGACAGGCTTATTCACTCTCTCAAAATACATATGAGGAAAAAGATCTTGTGAGCGTTCCCGAAAAGGCAAACGGAACATTTAAATCGGGTGAAATCAATGTAGTGTTCAGTTACTCGTCAAACCCTGATCCGCTCAAGCAGATGCTTCCGTTTGTGTATGTCGGCACCGGTCTTATAATTGCTCTGTGTGCGGCATCGGTTATTTATTCTTCAAACAAGCGTAAAAAGCGCATTATGGCAGAGCTTGACATTGAAGAAGATTAATTAAAGGTAGTTATTTCCGTATGCTGACGGAATAGATTATAAAAATTAATAAGGAGGAATATTATCTATGAGAACTACGAAGAAAATTGTTTCTGCAGTTCTTGCAGCGTGCATGCTTGCCTCAACAGCGGTTGTATCAAGCTTTGCCGCAACAGCCGATGACAGTTCGGCAGTTTCAAGCGATTACGCAAGAGACAATTCTTACACAAAGGCTGCTGAAGATATTGACGCTCAGTATGCTTATTCCGGCAATGATCTTGGTGTTACTTACACAAAAGATGCTACAACATTCAAGGTTTGGTCACCGACAGCAACCGGTGTTAAGCTCAATATCTTTACAAAAGGTTCGGATGACGAGCAGGGTGCATCTAAAGTTGCCAGCTACACACTTGAAAAAATGCTCGTTGACGGTGAGTGGAACGGTGTTTGGACGATTACACTCGTCGGCGAATGGAAGGATTATTATTACACATACTCAGTCACAACAACAGACACAACACACATCGGTTCAGATGCAACAAAGACTTATGAAACACAGGATGTATACTCAACGGCAACAGGCGTAAACGGCAAGCGCTCAATGATTGTTGATCTTGACGAGACAGATCCTGAGGGCTGGTCAAACGATAACCATGTTCTTCTTGACAAATCAACAAAGTCATCAGTATGGGAACTCCATATCAAAGACTTTTCTTATGACAAGGCCTCGGGTGTAAGCGACGCTAACAGAGGTAAGTACCTTGCTTTCACAGAAAACGGTACAACTCTTAACGGCGAGGGCAAGGTTTCAACCTGTATTGATTACCTCAAGGAACTTGGTGTAACAACAGTACAGCTTAACCCGTTCTATGACTTCCAGTCAGTAAATGAGGCAGGCGATGATTCTCAGTTTAACTGGGGTTATGATCCGGTAAACTACAATGTTCCGGAGGGCTCGTATTCTTCAAATCCGTATGACGGTAAAGTAAGAATCAAAGAGTGCAAGGAAATGATCAAGGCTCTCCATGACGCCGGCATTTCTGTTGTAATGGATGTTGTTTACAACCATACTTATTCAACTGATTCATGCTTCCAGTACACAGTTCCTAACTACTACTACAGAATGAAAACAACAGGCGCATTCTCAGACGGTTCGGGTTGCGGCAACGAAGGTGCAACAGAGCGTGCAATGTACAGACAGTATGTTATTGATTCACTCAAGTATTGGGTAAACGAATACCATGTTGACGGCTTCCGTTTTGACCTTATGGGTCTTATGGATGTTGAAACAATGAATATGGCAAGAGAAGCGCTTGACCAAATTGACCCACGAATCACAATGTGGGGTGAAGGCTGGGCAGGCGGTGACTCCTACCACCCGACTAACACTTGCTCAGGCACAAAATTCTATCCTGCAACACAGGCTAATGCGTCAAGACTCAGCGACAGAATCGCTATTTTCAATGACGGCATCCGTGACGGTATAAAGGGAAGTGCAATGGAAATCAACGATGTTGGTTTTATACAGGGCTCAAAGTCATCCGCAAAGGGTGTAAGCTACGGTGTTCGTGCCAACAGCTCAGGTACATACAAGTGGAAGGCTCAGGCTCCTTCACAGTGCGTAACCTATGATGCGTGTCACGATAACGCAACACTTTACGATCAGATTATTGCGTCAACAGGTCTGGCAGATACGGAGAGAGAAATTCCGAGGCTGTTAAGATGAACAGGCTTGCAAGTGCAATTATCTACACATCACAGGGTATTTCATTCACACTTGCCGGTGAAGAAATGGCTCGTTCAAAAGACGGTGACACAAACAGCTACAAGTCGGCAGCCGACCTTAATATGATTAAATGGCAGAATGTTGTTGACTATGCCGATGTAGTTTCTTACTACAAGGGTATGATGCAGATTAAGTCAGCATTCTCGCCTCTCACAGCTATGGATAATTCATATGCTGACAAATACACATTCACAAAAAAGGTTTCTGCTTCAACAAATCAGATTTCATTCACAATTCAGAACGATGTTGAGGGTGAATGGAACAAGATGGCTGTTATTTATAACAATGCAACCACAGCTGCAGATGTAACCCTTTCGGATACATCCGTAACAGATTGGGTTGTTATCGCTAACGGTGAAACAGCAGGTCTTGACTCACTCGGCGAGGTGACAGGCTCAACATTCACAGTACCTGCTCGTTCGGCTATCGTAGCTGTTGACAAGGCAGGCTATGAGTCAGCAGGCATCCATTCTTCAAACGGTAAGGTTAAGGTTAACTATGTTTACGAAGCAACAGGCGAAAAGCTTGAAGATTCTGTAATCCTTCAGGGTCCTGTAGGCTCAGGTTATGTAACAGTTCCGAGTGCAGTTGTTCCCGATACATACATCGTAAGTCGTATTGGCGGAAATGCAGAAGGCAAATATACTTCCGATATGCAGGAGGTTACATACTACTACACAGACTACATTCCTGAATCACTCAAGAACGCTGACTTCAACGGTGACGGTGAAGTTAATGTAATTGACGCTACACTTCTTCAGAAGTATATTGTAAAGCTTGAAACTCCTACAGTTGATGAATCAGTTCTTGACCTAAACTATGACGGTACTTTCAACGTTGAAGATTCAACAATGATAATGAAGTATGTTGTTGGAATTCCTGTATCTTCCGGTAAAGTAACAGTAAACTACTACTACACAGACGCTGACGGAAAACAGCAGAAGCTTACTGATTCAATCGTATTCGCAGGCAGAGCAGGCAGCACATATAAGTCAACTGCATTCAAGGTTGTTGGCTACGCTGTTGATCCGAACAGAATGCCGGAAAATCAGTCGGGCTTAATTCCTTACGGTGAGGCTGAGGTAAACTACTACTACATCGCATCAAGCCTTGATATCAAACTTCATGTAAAGCACAACGGTTCAGATACATGGACACCATACCTCTGGATATGGGGTTCAGACCTCAAGGGCAAAGACTCAGGCAACTTTATGTCAGAGTGGCCGGGTGATCCTATGACTGAAGGTGAAAACGGTTGGTTTGATTACAGCTTCACATATAAGGGAGCAGGTACATACAATGTAATTGTATCCGATAACGCTACTAACCAAACAATTGACTACAAGGGCTTTGTAGATAATGAAATGTGGATTGTAATTGATGACTCTGCTGTTATGGGCGGTACATACCTTACATTCTACACAGATAACCCTGATACTAACCCCAACGCTCCAATCGCTGAGCAGGTTACACTCGGTTAATCTTAAATCACAAACACAAATTGCAAAAGAGGGCTGACCTTAAACGGTCAGCCCTTTTAATCGCTAAAAAAGGTTATTATTGCTTTGTAACGGAAAACTCCCCGACAGCTTATAAAAACTGTCGGGGAGTCATTGGTTTATCAGTTGTTGTTCATTCTGTAGCAGAGAGTCATAAGGCTGTCGCTGAGATGAACATTCTCTACCATAGTATCATTATAACGAGCATTTATATCATAGTGGCTGAAATTCCAGTAATTCTTGATTCCGTGTGAATAAAGCTTATCGAGAACATTTTCAACACAAACACGGGGAATGCACAAAAACGCTGTGTCAATATGATTTTTATTACAAAAATCGTCAAGTTCACTTTCGTTTTTAACTGTAATTCCGTTGAGCTTTGAACCGACTTTTTGTTCGTTGCTGTCAAAACAAGCGATAAGCTCAAAACCGAGTTTTTCAAAATTCATATGCATTGCAACGGCCTTACCAAGATTACCCGCACCGATAAGAATGGCCTTGTAATCGTTGTTAAGTCCCAGAATGTTCTTGATTTCCTCTTTCAGCTGACTTACGCTGTAACCGTAACCCTGCTGACCGAATCCGCCGAAACAGTTAAGATCCTGTCTTACCTGTGAGCGGTCACATTCATAATTTGTGCAAGCTTAGTTGAAGAAATTTTGTCAATGTTCTGGTCATTCAGTTCTGATAAAAAGCGGTAATATCTTGGCAAACGCCTGATAACCGACATTGAAATACTGTCATTCTTAGACATTACTCACTATGCTCCTTTAACTTTAAAATCAGAGAGATGCTGCAAGGCGCTCGTCAATAGCCTTGAGAAATTCTTCTGTGTTTACTTTCTTTTTGTTCTCAAGTGTCGAGATAGCGTAGAGATCGCCTGTCATAACGCCGTCCTCAATTGTCTTGATTGTTGCTGCCTCAAGCTTGTCTGCAAACTTCATAAGGTCGTCAAGACCGTCAAGCTCGCCTCTTTTGCGGAGAGCACCTGTCCATGCAAACAATGTTGCAACAGAGTTTGTGGAAGTTTCTTCGCCCTTGAGATACTTGTAGTAGTGGCGCTGAACTGTGCCGTGAGCAGCCTCGTATTCATAGATGCCGTCGGGAGAAACAAGAACGCTTGTCATCATTGCGAGCGAACCGAATGCAGTTGCAATCATATCACTCATAACATCGCCGTCATAGTTCTTACAAGCCCACATATAGCCGCCTTCACTTCTGATAACTCTTGCAACAGCGTCATCAATAAGTGTGTAGAAATATGTAATACCTGCGTTCTCAAACTTCTCTTTGTACTCATTCTCAAAGATTTCACTGAAGATGTCCTTGAATCTGTGGTCATAAATCTTGCTGATTGTATCCTTTGTAGCAAACCAAACATCAAGCTTCTGATCAAGTGCATAGTTAAAGCATGAACGGGCAAATGATGAGATACTCTTGTCAATGTTGTGCATACCCTGAATAATACCGTCAGTCTTGAAGTCAAAGATTGTGCTTCTTTCCTCAGTACCGTCAGGCTTTGTAACGCAAAGCTCTGCCTTGCTTCCTGCCTCAACCTTCATCTCTGTGTTCTTATAAACATCACCGTATGCGTGACGGGCAATGCAGATTGGCTTTTTCCATGTAGGAATGTAGGGAACAATGCCCTTGACAAGAATCGGACTTCTGAATACCGTACCGTCAAGGATAGCACGAATCGTACCGTTAGGTGATTTCCACATACTCTTGAGGTTGTACTCTGTCATTCTTGCGGCATTAGGTGTGATTGTGGCACACTTAACGGCAACACCGTATTTCTTTGTTGCGTTGGCGCTGTCAACTGTAACCTGATCGTCTGTCTCGTTTCTGTGCTCAAGACCGAGGTCATAATATTCTGTTTTGAGGTCAACATAAGGTGTGATGAGAATGTCTTTAATCTGTTTCCAGATGACTCTTGTCATCTCTCGCCGTCCATCTCTACGAGAGGAGTGACCATTTTAATTTTTTCCATATCAGCTGTTCTCCTTTGTGTAGTCAAGCAGACCGCCTGCAATGATAATGTTTCTTGTTCTGTCTGAAAGCTCACAGTCAGCAACAATTGTGTCGCCTGTTGTCTTGTTTACAACAGTAACCTGCTTGCCGTTTGCAATTTCGTCCTTAACATTCGGGAGTTCAAGCATATCGCCAAGCTTGATTTTATCATAATCTTCTGCGTTTACAAATGTAAGCGGAAGAATTCCTGCATTGATAAGGTTGCTCTTGTGAATTCTTGCAAAGCTCTTTACGAGTACAGCCTTAACACCGAGGAAAAGGGGAGCGAGAGCCGCATGCTCACGGGATGAACTGACCGTAGTTTTCACCGCCGACAATAATGCTCTTGCCGAGTGTCTTTGCACGGGTTGGGAATTCCTTGTCACATACTGTAAAGCAATGCTCTGAAATTTTCGGAATATTTGAACGGAGCGGAAGAATCTTTGCGCCTGCAGGCATAATATGGTCGGTTGTAATGTTGTCGCCGACCTTGAGTGAACATGACGCCTCGATAGAATCTGTGAGCGGATGAGTTTCGGGATAGCTCTTGATGTTAGGACCACGGAGAATTTCTACGCTGTCCATTTCTTCAACAGGAGCGGGATCAATAACCATATTATCATTGATGAGGAATTTTTCGGGCATTTCAATCTCAGCAGCCGCACCAAGACATCTCGGGTCTGTAAATACGCCGTTGATTGCAGAAACAGCCGCAGTTTCGGGAGATACAAGATAAATCTGACCGTCTGCCGTTCCGCTTCTGCCTTCAAAGTTACGGTTGAATGTTCTGAGTGAGATACCGCCGCTGTTAGGTGACTGTCCCATACCGATACACGGACCGCAGGCACTTTCAAGGATTCTTGCACCTGCCGCAATCATGTCGCCGAGTGCGCCGTTGAGAGCGAGCATATTAAATACCTGCTTTGAACCCGGAGCAATTGCAAGCGATACATTGTCTGCAACCTTTTTGCCCTTGAGAATGTGAGCAACTCTCATAAGGTCAAGGTAGCTTGAGTTTGTACATGAACCGATACAAACCTGATCAATCTTCTTGCCTTCAAGCTCTTTGATCGGCTTAACATTGTCGGGTGAGTGCGGACAGGCTGCAAGCGGTTCAAGCTCTGAAAGGTTGATTTCGATAACTTCGTCATAAACAGCGTCATCATCAGCCTTAAGCTCTGTATAATCTTCCTCACGACCCTGAGCCTTGAGGAACTTTCTTGTTGTTTCATCAGACGGGAATACAGAGGTTGTAGCACCAAGCTCTGCACCCATATTTGTGATTGTTGCTCTTTCGGGAACCGTAAGTGTGGCAACACCTTCTCCGCCGTACTCAACAATCTTGCCGACGCCGCCCTTAACGCTCATAACACGAAGAACTGCGAGAATAATATCTTTTGCAGAAACCCAAGGACTGAGTTTGCCTGTAAGATTAACTCTTACCATTTTCGGCATAGTAATATAGTATGCGCCGCCGCCCATTGCAACAGCAACATCAAGACCGCCTGCACCGATTGCGAGCATACCGATACCGCCGCCCGTCGGAGTGTGGCTGTCAGAACCGATTAAAGTCTTTCCCGGTTTACCGAATCTTTCAAGGTGAACCTGGTGACAAATACCGTTGCCGGGTCTTGAAAAATAGATACCGTGTTTTTTACAAACAGACTGAATAAATCTGTGGTCATCGGCGTTCTCAAAACCTGTCTGAAGTGTGTTGTGGTCAATGTAAGCAACGCTTTTTTCTGTTTTTACTCTCGGAATGCCCATAGCCTCATATTCGATATAAGCCATAGTGCCTGTTGCATCCTGAGTAAGAGTCTGGTCGATTTTAAGACCGATATCACTGCCAACGGTCATTTCTCCGCAGACAAGATGATTCTTGATGATTTTCTGCGCAATCGTGTAGCCCATAATATTACCTCCTAAAAATTAATGCCTATCATAATTCAGTTCTGCAAAAAAATGCAAAACACTATGTTAATTATATAACAATCTTGAGATATTGTAAAGAAAAAATCACACGAAATGAGCAAAAATCGTTATTTTTTCACTAAAAAATATTTTTTGCGGTTTTCTATCGGAAAAATGTTCAAAAAGTGTCGGATATTAGCATAAAAGGTGATGAAAAATATAAATTGAATTTTAGCTTTTATAGTGTTATAATGCTTGATGTATGCAATAAGATTTAAGTGATTTTAGCAAAACGAGGTATTTTTATGGATGTAAGAGAGAATTTAAGAAATATTGCAATTATCGCCCATGTTGACCACGGCAAAACTACTCTGGTTGACCAGCTTTTGAAGCAGAGCGGTGTTTTCAGAGCAAATGAAAATGTAGAAGAAAGAGTAATGGACTCTAATGACCTTGAGCGTGAAAGAGGTATCACAATCCTTTCAAAGCCGACAGCTGTAATGTACAACGGCATCAAAATTAACATTGTTGACACCCCCGGTCATGCCGATTTCGGCGGTGAGGTTGAGCGTATTCTCCAGATGGTTGACGGTGTTGTATTGCTTGTTGACGCATTTGAGGGTTGTATGCCGCAGACAAGATTCGTTCTTAAAAAGGCACTCGGCCTCGGCAAAAAGCCGCTTGTTGTTCTTAACAAAATCGACCGTCCCGGTGCAAGACCCGAGGAGGTTGTTGACGAGGTTCTCGACCTCTTTATCGAACTCGGTGCCGACGAAGATCAGCTTGAATTCCCTGTAATTTATGCGTCTGCCCGTGACGGCTATGCATCAGAGGATTATCATGAACCCGGTACGGATATGAAACCTCTCTTTGATGCAATTGTAAAAGAAATCCCTGCTCCTCAGGGTGATATGAACGGAGGACTCCAGCTCCTTATTTCAAACATTGACTCCGATAAGTTTGTCGGCAGAATCGGTGTAGGCCGTGTTGAAAGAGGTACTGCAAAGAACGGACAGGCTGCCGTTCTCTGTCACACAGACGGTACAACTCAGAATGTAAGAATTGCAAAGCTCTATCAGTTTGAAGGACTTAAAAGAGTTGAATGTGACACTGCAACAGTCGGCGACATCGTTTGCGTAAGCGGTGTTCAGGATATCAACATCGGTGAAACAATCTGTTCAAATGATTGTGTTGAGCCGCTCCCGTTCGTAAAGATTGACGAGCCTACGGTTTCAATGAACTTTATCGTAAACAACTCACCGTTTGCAGGTAGAGAGGGTAAGTATGTAACCTCCCGTAACCTCCGTGACAGACTTTTCAAGGAAATTGAAACAAATGTTGCTCTTCGTGTTGAAGAAACAGACAGCGCCGATACATTCAAGGTATCGGGCAGAGGTGAACTCCACCTTTCAATCCTTATCGAAACAATGCGCCGTCAGAATTATGAATTTCAGGTTTCCCGTCCGCAGGTTATTACAAAGATGATTGACGGCAAGCTTCATGAGCCTATGGAGTTTCTTATCATCGAAGTTCCCGACACATATGTCGGTCCTGTAATGGAAAAGCTCGGTTCAAGAAAAGGTGAGCTTATCAATATGGGTACTCGTGAAGGCGGTGTTACTCACATCGAATTCAGAATCCCGTCAAGAGGTCTTATGGGTTATCGCCCCGAATTTCTTACAGATACAAACGGTAACGGTATTATGAACCATGTATTTGACGGTTATGAGCCATACAAGGGTGAAATCGTAACCCGCCATCAGGGTTCACTTATCGCTTTTGAAACAGGCGAAACTGTAACATACGGTCTTTATGCCGCTCAGGAAAGAGGCAGACTCTTTATCGGACCCGGTGTTCCTGTTTACGAGGGTATGATTGTAGGTGCAAGTCCTAAGTCTGAGGATATAACAGTTAATGTCTGCAAGAAAAAGCACATCACAAACACCCGTGCATCGGGTTCTGATGATGCCCTTAAGCTTACACCTCCGACAATTATGTCGCTTGAACAGTGCCTTGAATTCATTGCTGATGATGAGCTTGTTGAGGTTACTCCCGAAAATATCCGTATGCGTAAGCGTATTCTTTCAAAAGAACAGCGTATGAAACAGGCATTCCGTAAGAAATAATTAAAATAATGAGTTATGTAATTCTTGACCTTGAATGGAACGGTTCATACAGCAAGGTTCTGCACAAATTTGTCAATGAAATAATTGAAATCGGTGCGGTTAAGCTTGATGATGAACTGAATGTATGCGACACCTTTACAATGCTTGTTGCTCCGAAAATCGGCAAAAAGCTATGCAGTAAGGTAAAACAGCTTACTAAAATAACAAATGAAGAGTTGAAGGACGAGGCGTCAGCTTTATCAAAGCAATTAGCCTGTTCTCGGATTTTCTGGGTGACGGTGTGCTTATGACATGGAGCGACTCCGACCTTCATGCTCTTATCGAAAACTACAGCTACTACACGGGCAGAACCAGACTTCCTTTTCTCTCACGCTATTGCAATCTGCAAAGCTATTGTGAAGATTGTCTTGATTTGCACGATTCATCCTGTCAGCTGGGACTTGGTGCCTGTGCCGAAATGGCAGGTGTTGATTTTTCGGAAGATGATCAGCACAGGGCGCTTGCCGATGTGTACCTAACATTGGAATGTATGAAGGCTTTTTACGGTAAGTATCCGTTAAAGCCGTACATAAAGGATGCTGTTTGTGACGAATTCTATGACAGACTGCTGTTCAAAAATCATTTTGTCACAGATATCAACAGTCCCGATGTTGACAAAAGCGTTATGTTTTTCGATTGTGAAGATTGCGGAAAACCGCTTGTTCAGCTTTCAAAGTGGCGACTTCACAACAAAAGCTTTACCGCCGAATTTTCATGCAAATATTGCAGAAAGAAGTTCAACGGCAGAGTATCCTTCAAAAAGAAATTTGACGAAGTTTCGGTAAAGAAAAAGCTTAACGAAAAGAAGGTTGAAAAGAAGCCCGAAACAAAAGAACAGGTCAACACCGTTTCGGCAAACTGAGTGCCTTTTGTATATGGAGTTATTTCTATGATTATTAAGTTTTTTGATAAACTTCATTATAAACTTTCTTTATCAGAATCACAGATAAATGATATAATCAGAAGTCGTTCTAAGTGTGGTCCTAGTATCAAAGGAAATGAATTTTCCTATGATGTAAACTTTACTGACAAGGGCTTTAAAATGAAGTTTGTACAGTCTGTAAATTTTGGTGGAATTTATAGCTTGAGTCCGATTTTTTCAGGTAAGATAGAGGAAGATTGTGGATATTCTGATTTAACAATCAGAATGTTTCCACATCCAATAATGGCTGTTGGTTTAGCAATCTTTTTGTATTTCTTCTTGATCGGTATTCATTTTATTTCGGTTGCAGGAATTTTGGGATTTCCAACTATAATTGTAGCTATTCTGACTTTATTCCTTTGCGTAATCATAAAAATCACAAATACTCAATTTAAAAATATGAAAAGTATTCTTGATGAATTATTTCGTTATTATCAAATTTAGGATAACTGATATTTAAAATTGTTATTATCTTAAACATTATATAGGGCAGAGCGTTTTGTTCTGCCCTTTTTTCGTGAATACAGATGATTGTGTCGTACTCCTCACAACGCACACCGAATTTTCACATACTATTTTCTTGCTTTCAACATTAATTCAGCCGTATTTCATATACTTTTCACTTTGGGGCTTTATTATATCTACAACATCAAAAAACAACACCGACATTCGATGAAGTCTTTTGAAAATATAACTTTTAATCGGAGGTACAGTTATGAACGATAACTTTGAAAACAATAAAAACGGTTATGACGGTTATTCGTCAGATAATAATACTGCTGACAACAACTATCAGGATATTCATTCATCATCAGATTCACAGTCTGCATCAACTGCAGAAAACACAGAAAGCTCTTATGAATGGAACACAAATTCAACATCAAGTGTAAATTCGGGTGAGTACCGCCATTCGTATATAAACGGTAACAACGAGAATGCGTCACACAACCCTAACCGTTATGAAAGCGCTTATTCTTCAAACACAGCATCGGGTACATCTTCACAGAACTACTCATCGGATTCATACGGTTCACAGTATTCTTCAAACCCATATTCTTCACAGCAGACTAACAACTATTCATACGGCAATCCGTCACAGAATCCATACGGCTCACAGTCGGGTTCACCGTATGCAAATCAACAGTATTCCGCACCAAAGGCTAAGAAAGTAAAAGTTAAAAAGCCTAAAAAGCCGAAGAAACCCGCATCAAAGGTTTTGTAGCCGCAATGCTTGTAGCTGCAATCATTCTCGGCGGCGGTGCAGGATTCGGTGGCAGTATGCTTGCATCATCACTTAACAACAACTCATCTTCAAGTGTAAACATCAAGCAGGCATCCGCAAACAGCACATCAACCACAAGCAATGCCGCTCTCAGCGGAACAACTTCCCAAATTGTTAAGAAAACAGCCGACAGCGTAGTTGAAATTGCTACCGAAAGCGTTGTAACAGGCGGATTTGCTCAGCAGTATGTTCAGCAGGGTGCAGGTTCAGGTGTTATCATTTCCGAGGACGGTTACATCATCACAAACTACCATGTAATCGAAGGTGCGGAGAATATCACAGTAACACTCCGTGACGGTGCAACTTCATACAAGGCTAAGATAATCGGCAGTGATGAGGACAACGATATCGCACTTCTTAAAGTAGATGCAACAGGTCTTTCAGCCGCAACAATGGGCAACAGCTCAGATCTTGCAGTAGGCGACTATGTTGTTGCAATCGGTAATCCGCTCGGACAGCTCGGCGGTACAGTAACAGACGGTATTATCAGCGCACTTGCCCGTCAGGTAACGGTTGAGGGTAAGAGTATGACGCTTCTCCAGCACAACGCTCAGATCAGCCCCGGTAACTCAGGCGGCGGACTCTTTAACTCAAACGGTGAGCTTATCGGTATTGTAAACGCAAAGGACAGTGCAACAGAGGTTGAAGGTATTGCATTTGCTATTCCGATTAACAATGTTCTTGATATAATTGACGATCTCAAAACCTACGGTTATGTAAAGGGCAAGGTTGACCTCGGTATGGAGCTTACAGATATCACATCCGACGATTCCGCATTCTACTACGGACTCAGCAACACAGGCTGTTATGTTCTTTCGGTAACAAGCGGTTCTAATGCAGAAAAAGCAGGATTTATGAGAGGCGATATGATTACCGCAGTAAACGGTACAAGTGTTTCTTCAAAATCAGACATTGAAACAGCCCTCAAGGATTCAAAGGTGGGAGACACAGTAACTTTTACCGTTACAAGAAGAGGTAAGACTGCAAATCTCAAGCTCACTCTTGCAGAATATTCACCGAGCGGCAGTTCTTCAACAGGCAATTCAAAAACACAGAATAAGTCGTCACAATCACAGGGCAAAAGTTCAGATAACAGTGACAGCGACTCAATCTGGAACTATATGTTCGGTCAATAACAGCCAACAAGCTTTTTAGCTTTTTATATAAATATTCATACAGCCAAAGCTGTAGACAAAAAACCCTCTCTTAACGAACAAAGCTCCGTAACCGCACGGAGCTTTGTTCATTTTTACTTAATATTCAATAAAAGAAAAAAGAACCGTGCTTTTATGGCACGGTTCTTCTGTTTGTTTAATAATCTTATTTATTTTCTTCCATATATTTAAGCTGTTTGTAAATCATATTGGCACACATATACACATTACCGCCGCCCATTGTGAGAATGAGGTCGCCCTCTTTTGCATTCTTGCAAACATAGTCGGTAATTTCTTCAAATGTGTCAAGACATACAGAACCCGGAACTTTTGCACCGAGGTCAGTAGAATAGATGTTATATGTGTTTGTTTCACGAACAGGTAGAATAGCCGAAATAATTGCCTTATCCGGAATTTTAAGAGCCTCCGCAAAATCGTCAAGGAGCATGGCTGTTCTTGAAAATGTATGCGGCTGGAATATTGCCCAAACCTTGTTAAAGCCCATTTTCATTGCGGCATTGAGTGTTGCGGTAAGTTCTGTGGGATGATGAGCAAAGTCATCGGCAACAGTAATTCCGTCAGGTGTGCCGAGAATTTCAAATCTTCTGTGAACACCGCCGAACTTGTGAAGATTCTCGAAATTTCCTTCGGAGTAGCGCCAAGATAATGTGCAGTCGCCGCAGCGGCAAGTGCATTATAAATGTTGTGCTTTCCGGGAACGATAAGCTTAATCTGTGTGAGCTTCTCTCCCTTGAAGTAAAGGTCAAACTGCTCGTGAACACCCTTGTTTGCGCTGATGTTTTCAGCTCTGTAATCGCAGTTTTCGCCAAAACCGTAGGTGATTTTCTCAATCTCAACATCCTTTACGGCATCAAGAGTGTTTTCGTCGTCACCGTTGATAACAAGCAAGCCTGTTGTCTGATGAGCAAATTTGTTGAATGACTTCTTAATGTTGTCAAGATTCTTGAAGTAGTCAAGATGATCTGCGTCAATATTAAGAATAATCGAAATAAACGGATTGAGCTGTAAGAATGTGTCAACATACTCACAGGCCTCACAAACGATTACATCGCTGTGACCGACATAGCTGTTACCGCCGATGAACGGAAGTTTTCCGCCGATAATAGCTGACGGATCAAAACCGCTGCGATAAGCACCTGTGAAAGCATAGCGGTTGTAGTTGTTTTGCCGTGTGTACCCGAAACCGCAATACTTCTTCTGTATCTTCTTGTAACAATACCGAGCATTACGCTTCTTTCAATGCACGGAATACCGAGTTCCTTTGCCGCCTGTCTTTCGGGGTTAGTTTCCTTAATAGCCGCTGAGTAAACAACAAGCTCTGCGCCCTTGATATTTTCTGCGGCGTGTCCCATAAATACGGGAATGCCGTAACCCTTAATTCTGTCAAGAGTTTCACCCTCGTTCATATCCGAACCCGAAAGTTCGTAACCCTCGTGGTGAAGAATCTCAGCCAGCGGACACATTCCGCTGCCGCCTATACCGATAAAATGTATTCTTTTTATGTTATCCATAAGACTGTCGTAATTCACAATAGTCCACTCCATTCCTGATAAGTATATTTGTCTGTCAGAAAAATCATTCCGCTTTGCCTGTATTTAAGTTGGAACACAGGTTGATTTGCATTCAAAGAGCAATGCCGTGACAGAACTGCAATACTCATATTATAAGACGAATGGACAAAAAAATAAATACCTAATTTGATATTTGTGCAATTTTTGTGTATTGTACGGATACTGTGTTTTAATTGTTGCCAAATTGTAGAGTAAATGCTAAAATAAAGGGGAATAGGATTATAACTAAAAATACACATAAAATGGCAGAGTGATAAAATGACTTTAAAAAAGAACGATATTGTAAACCTTACAATAACTTCGGCAACTGCCGAGGGCAGCGGAGTCGGAAGAACAGATGACGCATTGCCGTTTTTGTACAGGGTTCTGCAATCGGTGACGAACTCAATGTGCGTATATTAAAGGTTAAGAAAACCTACGCTTTCGGCAAAATTGAAGAAATTCTCGTTCCGTCCAAGGCGAGAATTACTCCCGACTGCGAAAACTTTATGAAGTGCGGCGGTTGCACATGGCGACATATTTCTTATGAAGAAGAATGCAAAATAAAACAGCAGAGAGTTGAGGATGCCGTAACACGCATCGGCGGTCTTGATAATGTTGTTTTCAAGCCGATAATTTCGTCGGATAATATCACAAGATACCGCAACAAGGCGCAGTATCCTGTCGGTCTTGACCGTGACGGAAATGTTGTGACGGGCTTTTATTCATTCCACAGCCACCGCATAATCAATTGCACCGACTGTATTTTACAGCCCGAAATTTTTGCAAGGGTAATTGAAATCACAAAAGATTTTATCGCAAAAACTAACACGGAAATTTATGATGAAACAACAGGCAAGGGCAGACTTCGCCACATTTATATCAGAATCGGCGAGGTTTCGGGTGAGCTTATGGTGTGCTATGTTGTCAACGCAAACGGTCTTAAACAGGAAGATTTACTCGTGAAAATGCTCAAATCCGAACTTCCGCAGTTAAAAAGTGTGATTATTAATTCTAACAGAGAAAAAACCAATGTTGTTCTCGGCAGAAAAAACAGAACAATCTACGGAAGTGACCATATTACCGACACACTTTGCGGATTGCAGTTTAAAATTTCACCGTTTTCGTTCTGGCAGATCAACAGAAAACAGGCTGAAAAGCTTTACGGCAAAGCCAAAGAATATGCAAATCTTAAATCTGACGAAATTCTGCTTGATTTATACTGCGGAACGGGTACAATAGGTCTTACAATGGCTGATTCCTGTAAACAGCTTATCGGTGCGGAGATTGTTGAAGATGCCGTGAAAGATGCAAATGAAAATGCAAAAGCAAACGGCATTGAAAATGCACGATTCATCTGCGGAGATGCCTCAGATGCCGCATTTCAGCTTGAAAAAGAGGGCTTAAAACCCGACTGCGTAATTCTTGACCCACCGAGAAAAGGCTGCGGTGAAGAGCTTGTAAAGACAATTTCAAGAATGTCACCGAGCCGTGTAGTCTATGTATCCTGTGACCCCGCAACCCTCGCAAGAGATTTAAAATTCTTCACAGAAAACGGCTACACCCCCAAAGAAATCACCCCCTGCGATATGTTCTCCGGAACCTCCCATGTAGAGAGCGTGGCATTGATTGAAAGAAATTAACAAAATAATATAGAAAAGGAATTAAAATGCAAAATTCACTTAAAATAAAACGAACAAAAACAGCTTTGGCATTTAATCTTGCGATTATCGCTTGTGAGATTGCCGCAATAATTATCGTGTTTTTCAAAATAGGCTGCTATCCGCTTATATATTACACTGAAGACAGCAACCTGTTTGCACTTGTTGCCTGTGCGGTTATGGCAGGTTTTCAGGTGCGATATCTCAAAAGCGGAAAAGAAATTCCGCACTCGGTTCAAATGTTCAAATATATGGCGGCGGCTGTGCTTTCGGTAACATTTATCGTAGTTCTTGCTGTACTTTCCCCGATGCGTGGAGATGGCATAAACGGTTGGCTCTATATGCTTTTTAACAAAGACTTCACCTTTTTACATACTTTGTGTCCGATTCTTACAATTTTATCGTTTGTGCTTTTTGAAAAAGAACCTCACCTTAACACAAAATCAGCTTTCACGGCTACAATCCCTACATTAATATATGCGATTCTGCTTATTATACTTAATATAGTCGGTGCAGTTGACGGTCCATACCCGTTTTTGCGTGTGATGAATCAACCGTTGTATATGCCATTTGTTTGGTTCATCGTTATAGTAGGCGGTGCATTTTTCCTTGCACTTCTGCTTCAAAAACTTAATTCAACAGGAAGAAAAAGAAAATAATAGATAATAAGACAGTAAACAGATGAAAATTTCAGATTGGAGTGATTTTTATGAAATACCACAAGTTGGTGGAGAATGCTAAAAAGCCAAACGGCTTTTGGGGCAAAATGATGATTAAGGCTATGAATAAAGGTCATTCAAGCCTCACCTCATGGGGACTTGAACATATGAATATCGAACGCACCGCAACTGTACTTGACATAGGTTGCGGCGGCGGAAAACCGTTGACCGACTTTGCTCAATTGTTGCCAACGGCAAGGTTTACGGAATCGACTATTCCGAACTCTCGGTAAAATCCTCCGAAAAACTCAATTCAAAAAATATACTCTGCAACAAAGCGAAAATTCTTCAGGCATCAGTATCCGATATGCCTTTTGATGACAATACATTCGATAATATCACGGCAGTTGAAACCTACTACTTCTGGCCTGATAAGGAAAATGATGTAAAAGAAGTTTTTCGTGTTCTCAAACAGGGCGGAACGGTTATGCTGCTTTTTGAAATGCTCAGAACAGACGATGATCCGTTCAAGTGGGAAAAGGTTGAAAATATGCTGAATATCAAGTCGGTAACTCCGCAGGAAATCAGAGCCGTACTTGAATCGGCAGGCTTTGAAAACATAAACACATACACTAAGGAAGGTACAACATGGCTTTGTGCATAGCACAAAAACCGAAGGATGATGAAAACTAATGAAGGCTTTGATTACAGGCGCAAGTTCGGCATAGGAAAAGAAATTGCCCGATATCTTGCAGAACTCGGTTATGACCTTATTCTTGTATCACGCTCAACAGATAAGCTTAACAAGCTGAAAGAGGAACTTTCAAATGTGAATGTCAGGGTAATTACGCTTGATTTTTCACGAGAAAGTGACAGCATGGATTTGTATGAGCATATTAAGAATGAAAATGAACAGATTGATTTTCTTGTCAACAACGCAGGCTTTGGAGCATACGGGAAATTTTTGGATGTTCCGCTTGAAAGAGAGCTTGAACTCATTCACACCAATGTTTCAACGGTTCACATTCTCACAAAGCTTTTTCTTAAAGATATGGCGGAGAGAAACAGCGGATATATTCTCAATGTAGGTTCAGCCGCAGGATTTCTTGCAGGCCCGACATTTGCAAGCTACTATGCTTCAAAGAATTATGTTGTCCGTCTTACTCAGGCAATTCATGAGGAAATGCGTAGGGATAATAAAAATGTCAAGGTTTCCGTACTTTGCCCGGGTCCCGTAAAAACCAACTTCAATAATGTTGCGGATGTAAAATTCTGCATAAGAGGACTTGACCCGAAGTTTGTTGCAAGGTATGCCGTTGACATGACCATGAAGGGCAAAATGATTATCACACCCGGCTTTGAAATGAAAGCGGTGTCGTTTTTCAGACATTTTGCACCCGAAAAACTTCTCACAAGAATTTCTTATAATGTGCAGATGAAGAAAAACGGTATAAAATAATTATCATATAGAAATAGGGGAGGTGACACATTGAGAATAAAATTCGTTGACAAGGCGATAAAACTTTACAAAAGAATAACAGGCAGATTTGAACCGATAACAAGCAAATGCGTTCACGATAATATTTTTGCAATTGCCGGACAGTCGGCATTCTTTATTATATTATCGGCTGTGCCGCTCTCAATGTTCTTTGTGTCACTTTTGCAAAACCTGCACATTCCGATTGATTTTGTTTATCACGGACTCAGCAGTGTGTTTTCGTCAAAAATTGCCGATGACTTAACATACTTTCTGACCTCTGCCTATGAAAGTGCTGTGGGAATTTCTCTTGTAACGCTTGTAGTCACTCTGTGGTCGGCGGCACAGGGAATCCATGCAATCACAAACGGTCTTAACAGAATTTATGACGCTTACGAAAACAGAAACTGGTTCTTTTTAAGAATAAGAGCAATGTTCTACACAATTGCATTGTTTGTAATTGTGCTTGCGTCACTTGTACTTATTGTCCTTGGTTCAACAATTAACGATTTCCTTTCACCGCATCTAAAATCGTTGCCTGACATAATCGGAATAATCTATCATCTCAGATATATACTTATCTTTTTGTTTCTGACGGTATTGTTTGCCCTGATTTACAGGAACTTTCCGAACATCTCACGCAGCGAGCATAAGGAATACGGCTTTAAGTCACAGTTGCCCGGTGCGTTTCTCTGCACGGTTTCGTGGTATGTGCTTTCGTTCGGTATTTCGGTTTATGTGTCGGATTTCAACGGATTCTCCGTGTACGGAGGTCTTACAAGAATTGCCGTTATTATGATCTGGTTCTACTTTCTTATGGTTTGTCTTATGGTTTGTGCGGAAATCAATTATGTCTATCATGACAGGATAAAAGCGTTTACCGTTGCAAAATTTAAAAGAAAGGTAAAAACCAAAGGTTCAGAGCTTAATCAAATAAGAAA
>ENA-OQEX01000125-OQEX01000125.1-human-gut-metagenome-genome-assembly--contig:-NODE-125-length-45542-cov-2.584146_pt1 | contig 45542 bp, 68 predicted proteins | sample MGYA00242802_ERZ504649 | MGnify/ENA primary metagenome ERZ504649 (study PRJEB26092, sample SAMD00036194) | human gut metagenome | host: Homo sapiens | study: EMG produced TPA metagenomics assembly of...
CCCGGCGAAAACTGCAGTAATGAATGGTGCGAGCCGGTCAGCGACGAAGCATACAATGCGCTTTAAGATAAGGCAATACCGCACAAAGCCCGCCTGGCGGCTTTGCACGCAATCTGCTTGCTGATTTCCGTCATATTGCCCAGAAATCCTTGCCATACGACAGTATGCCTGCGGAATTTCTATGCAATCTGCCGAAAAATCTGGCTACGCATCTTACGCACAAGCTTTGTGCGGTGTTGCCCAAAATTGAAACCGAAAGCCGTGAGCGAATCCGTTCACGGCTTTTTTGCGTTATTGCCCTTGATACGCCTGGCGCAGCTTTTCAATGGCGTGCTTTTCCAGCCGGGAAATGTACGACCGGGAAATGCCCAGCTGTTTCGCCACTTCACGCTGGGTCATGGGTGCGCAGCCGTACAGTCCGTAGCGATGCACCAGGATCTCCGTCTCCCGTGGGGTCAGACAGCGTTCCAGGTATTGGTACAGCTGTTTCGACTGGATCAGCGTATCCACCATCTCCGGCAGGTTCGTGCCGTCGTCGATAATGTCCATCAGTGTCAGTTGGTTGCCGTCGCCGTCCGTCTCGATGGGTTCGCCCATGTAGATCTGGTCGGCGTGTTTTTTCTGGCTCCGGAAGTTCATCAGGATCTCATTGTTGATGCACTTGCTGGCGTAGGTGGCGAACCTTGCACCTTTGGTGCAGTCGAAGGAGTCCACTGCCTTTACCAGTCCGACCGTGCCGATGGAGATCAGCTCTTCCTGTTCCGGCTGGGGCATCCCGTATTTTTTGATGACGTGCGCCACCAGCCGCATATTGTGCAGGATCAGCTTTTCCCGGGCGCTGCGGTCGCCTGCCGCCAACGCCTCGAAACACGCTTGCTCCTCCTCCCGGCGCAGGGGCTTGCGGAACGAGCCGGTTTCGCCCACGTGGAGAAAAAAACAGAAGAGCTGCTGGAAAAATTGCAAAAACATCGAATCACCTCGGAACAGTGTATGCCCGGGGGATTGTACGGTATGCGTGTGGAGGAGTATGTATGAGAGAAATGATGTTCCTGGGACAATTGCAGCAGTTCAAAAGTTTATCTCTGGTTTAACTCCATTTTCATTCCTGTTATGCCCTCCACGTTATACTAAAGACAAACCAAGACAGGAGGCGTACAGAGATGAAAATATTGATTACGACAGATTGCTATACGCCCATGATAAACGGCGTCGTCACATCAATTCGAAATCTGGAGACCCAGCTTCGCAGTCGGGGACATGAGGTGAAGATTCTTTGCCCCTCGCAGTATCTGCACGGAGAAAGCTGGGACAATATTGTGCGAATCGGTTCCATCGGCGCCGGAAAATTCTGCAATGGTGCCAGAGCCGCCGTATGTTTTCGGAAAAGCAGCCTGCAAAAGCTGATCGACTGGAAACCGGATGTCATCCACGCTCAATCGGAGTTTTTCTCGTTCGCCATGGCGAAAAGAATTGCAGCTGCGGTGAATTGCCCCATTGTACATACCTATCATACCATTTATGAAGATTACACTCACTATTTTTCTCCCAGTATTGCACTGGGCAGAAAAGCAGTTGTTACCATGACTCGGCACGTTTTACAGTATGCCGAGGCGGTCATTGCACCCAGCCGCAAGGTGGAGACACTTCTGCGGTCTTACGGGGTGCAGAAACCAATTGCAGTGATTCCCACAGGGTTGGATTTGCAGCGCTTTGAAACCCGCTTTCCACAGCCGCAGGTGGATACGTTAAAAAGATCCCTGGGAATTTCGCCGGAACAAAAAGTTTTGCTGACTGTGGGCAGAGTTGCCAAGGAAAAGAATCTGGCGGAACTGCTCGACTATTTCGGGCGCTGTCTCTGCCGGATGCAGTGCTTTGCATCGTTGGCGGCGGAACGTATCTGGAAACTTGCAGCAGAAAAGGGAATCGCCGACCGGGTGATTTTTACCGATGCGGTTTCACCGGACAAGATTCCGTTGTATTACCAGATCGGAGATGTATTCCTCAGTGCATCGCAAAGTGAGACCCAGGGTTTGACTTATCTGGAGGCGCTGGCAAGCGGATTGCCGCTGGTATGCCGAAAGGATGCCTGTCTGGACGGCATTGTAACAGATGGCTGGAACGGCGGTCTGTATACATCTTTTGAATCGTTTCAGAAGTGGATTACAGCATTCTGCGGCGATGCGGCAGAAACACAGCAGCTTTCCCGGCACGCCGTCCAGACCGCAGAACGTTTTTCTGCTGCCGGATTTGCGGAAAAGTGGAGTTCTGTTACCAGGAAGTTTGAAAATTGGAAATGCAAAGTGCATGAGAAGGTGGATATCAATGAAACCACGAACACATGATCGAATTGCAGGAATTGCAGCCGCACAGGCTGATTTTTCTCCGCTGGAGCGCCATTTGTTTTGCCTGGACGCAGCCATTCCGGACTATCTGCCCACGCAGTTTCTGCACCGCCATTTTTACCAGAAGTCGGCGGACTATGTCTTTCGGAAACTACAGAAGTACAGCGGCAGGACTTCGCTGTTTGCCCTGTTTCGTTTGGGGGAACTGACACATTATATGAGCGATTTCTGCTGTTCTGTACACCGCAGCGGCGGCATCGGAAACCCACGGCTGCACTTGTCCTATGAGCGTCAGATGCAGCGGTATTTCATGGAAAATCTGGACTTGTTTACTGCCGAGAACCGGATGATGCAGATTCCGCAGACTGTCACAGAAGTGCTGCAAACGTATTACCGGCAGCCGTCCATGGATTTTCACACCGACTTGTCGGCGGCGATTCAGGCGAGTCTTGTTGTCTGCAAAAAGTATGCGCTTTTGGTGCAGCAGAAACAGGCATTTTCGGGAGGTGTTCCAAATGGTAGCTGTCATTCCGGCATATGAACCGGATGCTGTTTTGACAGATCTGGTATAGCGTTTTTTGATTTTCCCGACCTCACATCATCAGAAGGAAGTGTAGACCATGCAATGGATCACAGCTCTGGATTTTCAGATTCTACATGAAATACAGAACCGCTTTTCCTGTTCTTTTCTGGATTTTTGGATGCCGAAAATCACGGCGCTGGGAAACGGCGGTATTCTCTGGATTCTCCTTGCAGTACTCCTGCTGTGCATTTCGAAAACCAGAAAAACGGGATACAGCTGGGTGTCGGCAATATGGGATGCGGTCTGATCGGAAATCTTCTGCTGAAAATCTGGTGGCACGTGACCGACCCTGCTGGCTGGAGGAACACGCTATGCTGATTGCGGTTCCCCATGACTACTCGTTTCCGTCCGGACATACCATGGCATCCTTTGCCGCAGCCACAGTACTCTGGCACTGGAACCGGAAAGCCGGTCTTGCCACCTATCTTCTGGCAGGCATGATTGCATTTTCCCGGCTGTATCTCTTTGTGCATTTTCCGTCCGATGTGCTGGCAGGCGCACTGCTCGGCTGTCTGGTGGGAATTGCGGCAGTCAGACTTGTAGATCTGGGCGAAAAGAAAATCGTGCATAAACGAAAAGAGGCGTGAGCAATGCGAAACCGTTGTATTTTACTGGGCGTGGATATTCTGACAACATCCTGTCTGCGTCCGCATAAATCGGAATACGTTGTTCCGGATGGGATTCTAGTTGTCCGGTACGCTGCATTTGTTGATAAGAATGGGAAAACAGCATGAACTGGATCTGTAAACAAAAACGCTGGATCAGCATCGGCTGCTTTCTGATTACCTGCGTGTTTGTAGTGTTTGGCTACCAAAGCGGTATCTTCACAGACACGCAGAAGATGCAGGCGTTTCTGGAACGTGCCGGTGTTCTTGCGCCGCTGGTGTTCATGGCGATACAGGCGGTGCAGGTAGTGATCCCAATTCTGCCGGTGCAATCGGCTGTGTGTTCGGTGTCGTATTTTTTGGCGCAGTCAAGGGTTTCTTTTATAATTACATCGGAATCTGTATCGGCTCTGTGGCTGCCTTTTTACTGGCGAGAGCCTGCGGACAAGATCTGGTGCAGCAAATGACCGGAGCGAAATTCTATCAGAAATACAGCAAGTATTTATTGCAGGAAAAGCAGTTTGAACGAATCTTTGCGCTTTTGATTTTCCTGCCGGTGGCACCGGATGATTTTTTATGCTATCTGGCAGGAATTAGCAAAATGACAGTGCGCAAATTTGCCATCATTATTCTATTGGGAAAGCCGCTTGCCATTCTGCTCTACAGCATGGGTGTTTATCAGCTTTTGCAGAGAGCATGGGCGCTGCTTGGCAGTTGAAGTCCTGGAAAGGAACAAATACGATGCGTGTCTTTTTATATTCCGAGTTACAGCGCCAAATTGAAAAAAGCGGCGTGGGACGGGCAATTCTTCACCAGCGAAAAGCGCTGGAGGCAAACGGCGTCTGCTGTGCCGAGCGTTGGCAGGATGCCGATGTGGTTCATATCAACACCGTCTTTCCCCATTCATTCTTTCTGGCGAAGAAAGCGAAACGCCATGGAATCCCTGTGGTTTATCACGCCCATTCCACCAAAGAGGACTTTCGCAATTCCTATGTAGGGTCAAACTTGTTTGCACCGCTGTTTCAGCGGTGGATCAAATTGTGCTACCAGCAGGGGACGAAAATCGTGACGCCCAGCTTTTATGCCCGGAGTCTGCTGAAACAGTATGGCATCGAGAAAAAGATTCACGTCATTTCCAACGGCATTGCCTTTCAGAATACCAGAAAGATACGGCGGCAGGACAGCGGTTTCGGAAACAATACGGATACAAACCGCAGGATCAGGTGATTCTTTCTGTGGGAATGCAGATTCGCAGAAAAGGGATTCTGGACTTTGTGCAGCTGGCGAAGGCAATGCCGCAGTATCAGTTTATCTGGTTTGGCTGTACCAATTTGCGTTTCGTTAGCAGAAAAGTGCGTCAGGCGGTTTTGCATCCGCCGAAGAATTTGCAGTTTGCCGGATACGTGCCGAAAGAGCAGCTGCAGGACGCTTACAGCGGCTGTGATCTGTTCCTTTTCCCGTCCTATGAGGAAACCGAGGGAATCGTAGTGCTGGAGGCGTTGGCAATGCAAATCCCGGTGCTGCTCCGCCGGATTCCGGTTTATACAGAGTGGCTGAAAGAATCCCAGGACGTGTATTTTGCCGGCGATTTACAGGAATTCGAGACAAAAGCGGCACAGATATTACAGGGAAAACTGCCCGATTTGACGGAAAACGGATACCACGCCGTGCAGAAAAAAGACCTGCCGAATGTGGGAAAACAGCTGCTGCGGGTATATCAAAGCTGTATGGAATAGATCTGACCGGAAAAACCTATATGGAGAAAGCTGGAGGGAGAACTCTTTTTCGGGAGTTTTCCCTCTGTTTTTGTGCATCAGCACAATCAAAACCCCTTTTCGCACAGTTTTTCGCTTTCTTCACAGAAAATATATCATATTTTTGTGCGTATCTTTTCTGAAAAAGGGGGCTGATTTGGCGTATCTGATAAATCTGCACAAAACGATTGACACATCTGCACTGCTGTGCTATACTAGATACATCGAAAGAAAACAAACAGAAAAACAAAGAAAAAAAGATGCTGAAACCGATGATGATACAGATTCAGCAGAAAACACAAAATAATGTAAAGCGGCAATGGGGCTGTTCAAAGGTCCCCGTTGCGCTTTTTTATTTAGGAGATGAGAGTTATGTCGGAACTGCAAAACAAAGTTGAAATTCACATGGAACATATCGGGATGGTATATCCTGCGGATGGAAAGGAAGTCACTGCGCTGACAGACGTGACCCTGGATATCCAGAAAGGCGAGTTCGTCTCTCTGGTGGGACCGTCCGGATGCGGCAAGACAACGCTCCTGCGCATCATCGCAGATCTGCTGCAGCCCACGTCCGGTGTGATTACAGTAGGCGGCACATCTCCCCGGGAGGCAAGATTAAAGCGGCGCTATGGCATCGTGTTCCAGGCGCAGTGCTTTATGACTGGCGCACTGTGCAGAAAAATGTGGAAATGCCGCTGGAGATCATGAAAGTGCCGAAGGCAGACCGTGTGAAACAGGCAAAGAAAATGCTGGAGCTTGTGAATCTGACCGAGTTTGCAGACCACTATCCCAAGCAGCTTTCCGGCGGTATGCAGCAGCGTGTGGGAATCGCCAGAGCGCTTGCGATCCAGCCGGAGATCCTGTTGATGGACGAACCGTTTTCGGCGCTGGACGAATTCACACGGGAAAAGCTCCACGATGACCTGCTGGGCATCTGGCGAAAGACCAATAAGACGATCATTTTCGTAACCCATAACATTGCAGAGGCAGTTTATTTGTCCGATAAGATCTGTGTTCTCTCGCCCCATCCCGGCAGACTTTCCGCCGTTGTTCCGGTGGACCTGCCAAGCCCCGTACCAAGGCGATGAAGGACACTATGGAGTTCACCGATCTGGTGGCAAAGGTCCGGAACAGCTTTGAGGGCGTATGATAAAGGAAGTGATATCATGAAAAAGATTCGCCGCATTTTAGAGGCAAAATGGCTGGTCATGCTGGTGTGGCTGGCAGCGTTGCCGTGGTGTGGGAGATATTTGCGTTCCGGGTGGAGGCAGTCAAGCGGACGCCGGAAAACATCATGCCCCACATCTGGCAGATCGTCCAGGCGATATTCAGCACCAATACGGTGACCAGAGACCAGACCGCACTGCAGGTCGTTCTGACAAGCGCCGGACAGACGCTGGAACGTGCCGCACTGGGATTTGTCATCGGAACGATCCTGGGATTTGTGCTGGCGCTGCTGATGCACCTGTTCCGGGGCGTGGAGAAAACCGTTTCACCCTATCTGATTATCATTCAGGTCATTCCGATTCTGGGCATGGCGCCCATCGTTCTGGCGATCACCGGCGATATCGGTGTTTCCCGTATCATTATCGCAGCGATCCTGACATTTTATCCGGTGGCTGCGAATACGCTTTCCGGATTCCGGGCAACCGAACGGGAGAAGAAGGAACTGATGTACTCCTATGCAGCCAATAAGTTTCAGCTGTATACGAAAACCTATATTCCCAACTGCATTCCCTATTTTTTCACTGGTCTGAAAATTTCAGCGCCGATGGCAATTACCGCATCCATCCTGGTGGATACCCTGCAGGGTGACGGCGGTCTGGGATGTATGCTGTCGCAGGCACAGAAACACGCCATGTCGATTTACGTGTTCTGGCTGATCGTTCTGTTCAGCGCCTGTGTGGGCATCCTCAGCTTTACCATTATGGGCTGGCTGGAAAATATGGCGTGTCCTTATCGCCGCACCGGAACCCATCGGAGAGGAGGAAAACGGCATGGCAGGAAAAAGTAAAAATCGGAAACGGTGGGATGCCGTCACAACAGTTGCTTATCCGCTGCTGTTTGCCGTTTTGCTGATTGCGGCGTGGCAGACCAGGCTTTTGCACCGGCTGCTGCACGTAGACACCTTTATTTTGCCTGTCCCCACGAGGATCCTGACGATCATCCAGGAAAACTGGGGGACAATCGCAGAGAATTTGCAGTCCACCGTGATCGTCATTGTGATCGGGCTTGCCGCCGGTTCGCTGCTGGGGTATCTGATTGCACTGGTCGCAGCCGCTTTTCCCCACTGGGGCGCCGGCGGTCTGACCATTGTGTCCTGTTTCAACGCAGTGCCTGTGGTAGCCCTTGCGCCGGTCATCATCAACTGGACACGAGATGTGAGCAATGACGTGGCATTCCGCAGCATGGTGGCAAAGTGTATCGTTGTCATGATCTTTTGTACCGCAACTATGAGCATCAACGCCTTCCGGGGCTTGACGGAAGTGAAACCTTTTTCGGAAGATCTGATGCGCTCTTATGCAGCCAACCGGTTTACTGTTTTCTGGAAACTGCGGCTGCCCAACAGTGTTCCCTATATTTTCACTGCGCTGCACGTCAGCGTGCCGCTGGCAGTGATCACCGCAGTGGTCAGCGAATACTTTGCCGAGTACATTATCGGTGTCGGCAGAATGATCCGGGAGAACATTGTAACCGCACAGTACGCCACCGCATGGGCATATATTGTGATTGCCTGTGCGCTGGGCATCGGGATGTATCTGATCTCGATTTTATTGGAACGTCTGTTCCTGCGGAAACGCAAGTGAGCGGTTTCGCAGTGTGATAGAAAAAGCAGGATTGGGCGAATCGCCCGCACCATGAAAGGATGATGGATGATGAAAAGCAGATGAGAGCAATTTGCCGTTTTTTGTGCAGCCGTATTGATGACTGTTTCAGCGACTGCCTGCGGCAGCAGCAAGGATTCTTCCGGCAGCGGCGGCAGTGCATCGAAGGGCAGCTATTTTGACAAGGGTACTTCGTCGGAAGATATCATTAAGGCAGCCTCTGCCGCCGGAAAGATCGGCAACTGGGGCATCGGCAATGAGTATGAGCTGCTTGCACTGCTCACCAAGTATGACCTGCCCAATGAGTTCGTCAGCCAGGCATTTGACATGGACAGCTTTGATGACGATTCTCTGATGCTGGCGTCTGCCATGACCTATAACGAGCTGGGACTGGTCAAGAATGACTATGACGGCGGCTATGGCTACGGTGATACGGTCGGCACCATTGATATGAACGACGAGGGCGTAGCGATGCTGGAGGACAACATTTTCTGTACCCAGGCATTTGCTGAGGAAAATCCGAACACCGTTGCGGCATTTATTTCCGCATCCATGAAGGGCTGGGAATATGCCTGCGAGAATCCGGATGAGGCGGCAGAGATCGTGTTCAACTATGGCTCGTCTGTTTCGCCGGAGCATCAGAAGTATATGGCAAGCGAAGTGGCAAAGCTGGTCACCACAGATATGTCCGGCAATGCAGTCGGTCTGGATAACCTGGGCAGATGGAAGAAACGGCAATGCAGCAGACCCTGGATCTGGCAAAGCAGTATATCAAGCTGGATGACTCTGCGGCAGCAGAAAAGCTGGGTACGCTGACCCTGGATGATGTCCGGGATACTTCCTACTGGGAGGCAGCAACTTCTGAAAGCTTTGGCACACCGGAAAAGACAGATGTCACCGTTCAGCTGAAGTGGCTGCCGCAGGCACAGTTCATGGGCTATTATGTGGCACTGGACAAGGGCTATTATAACGATGTTGGTCTGAATGTAACGATCACACCGGGCGGCGGCGATATTTCAGAGACCACCGCAGTATATAACGGCACAGTAGACTTTGGCGTTACCTGGTTCTGCAATCTGATCTCTGCGGATGCAGCCGGCATGGGGCTGACGGAAGTGGCACAGGTTTATCAGCGTTCCGGTCTGGAACTGGTCTATAAGCTGAACCAGGATTGAGATGGAGGTGCAGAAATATGCGTACTTTGATACAGCACGGTACTGTAGTTACCGCAAGTGAAACGTTTTTGGCGGATGTTGCGATCGACGGAGAAACCATTGCGGAGATCGGAAAGGACATCTCTCCGGAGGGCTTTGACAAGGTGGTAGATGCCAGCGGAAAGCTGGTGCTGCCGGGTGCGATTGATGCGCATACCCATCTGGCGATGCCGTTCGGCGGAACGGTCTCTTCCGACGGCTATTTCGCCGGCACAAGAGCCGCAGCCTGCGGCGGGACCACCACCGTATTTGACTTTATTCTCCAGGATTTCGGGGAAACGATGGTGGATGCCATCAAGCGCCGGGATGTGCTCTGCGCACCAGAGGCTGCTGTGGATTATTCTTTCCACGTGGCAGTCAAGGATGTGAGCGGCGAGCTGCTGGACACTATCGCCGATGCGGTGGACTACGGCGTGCCTTCGTTTAAGGTGTTCATGGTGTATGACTTCGGCGTGACCGACGGTGTGTTCTATCAAGTCTTGCAGAAGGCGAAAGAAGTGGGCGCACTGATCGAGGTACACGCAGAGAACAACGAGATCATCAACACCCTCACAAAGGAGTTTCTGGCAGAGGGCAAGACGGATGCCTGGTATCATTACGCATCCCGTCCGGAATTTGTGGAAGAAGAGGCAGACAAGCGTGCCATCGCCTGGGCAAAAGCCACCGGCGCACCGCTGTATATCGTCCATCTGGCGAACAAAGGCGGCGTCGAGGCTGTGACCCGGGCAAAGGACGAGGCTATCCCATCTATGCGGAGACCTGTCCGCAGTATCTGGAATTTACCAGCGATGTCTATAAGCTGGAAAATGCACGGAATTTCGTATGCTCGCCGCCGATGAAGGGCGAGGAGAGCCGTCAGGCGCTCTGGGCAGCCATTCGCCGGGGCGATATCGACACCATCGCCACAGACCACTGTCCGTTCCAGTCCTATGAAAAGGACTGGGGCAAGGACGATTTCACCAAGATCCCCAATGCTGCGCCGGCATCGAGAATATGTATCCCTATATGCTGTCTGCGGCAAACAGCGGCGAGATCACCTTTGAGCAGGCGGTGGCGCTTTGTTCCACCAATCCGGCACGAATCTTCGGCTGTCAGAAAAGGGTGCGATTGCTGTAGGCATGGATGCAGACCTGGTGGTCTATGATCCGGAAATGGATTTTGTGATTACTAACGACAAGATGCACTCCGACTGTGACCACACCATCTGGGAGGGATGCAAACTGCACGGCTATCCGGTGCAGACCTATTCCAGAGGCAGACTAGTCTATGAAAACGGCGAATTCCTGGGCGAAGCCGGCTGGGGCAATTTCGTAAAGTGCAAATTAAAATAAGTGTGAAACCATAGAACATATCAAAAGGAGGAATGTGCGATGGCAGAGATGAGCCGGCGGACGAAGATCACACTGGAACAGCAGGCGGCACAGTGTATGCTCTGTTATGATGCACCTTGTACAGCTGCCTGCGGGCTGGGTGCAGACCCTGCCGCAATGGTGCGGAGTATCCGTTTTGAAAACCTTTCCGGGGCAGCGGCGACAATGAAAAATGTAGCGTGTGTATCCTGTGCGCATTCCTGCGAAAGCGCCTGTCCGCAGAAGATGCCGCTTGCCGAAATGGCGGCAGCACTTCCGGCGGCAGCGGCACAAAAACCGGCAGACCTTTCCATTTCGTTCTGCGGCGTGCCGTGTGTCAATCCCTTTTTCCTTTCCTCCTCCGTTGTGGCAAGCAATTATGAAATGTGTGCCAGGGCGCTGGAGCAGGGCTGGGGCGGTATCGTGTTCAAGACCATCGGCTTTTATCGGCCAAAAGAGGTCTCGCCCAGATTCGACACCGTGAGCCGGGAGGATATCCGTTTCTGGGATTCCGGAATCTGGAACAGATCTCCGACCATACGCTGGAGGAAAACCTGGACTTTCTGCGGCGGCTGAAACAGGACTATCCCGATCGTATCATTGTTGCGTCCATCATGGGCGAAACGGAGGACGAGTGGACGCAGCTGGCTCGGCTGGTGACAGATGCCGGATGCGATATCATCGAATGCAATTTCTCCTGTCCGCAGATGACCGTAGAGGGCATGGGCAGTGATGTGGGGACAAATGTACAACTGGTACAGGCATATACTGCGGCGGTCAAGCGCGGCACAACGCTGCCGGTGCTGGCAAAGATGACTCCCAATATCACCGATATGACCGTTCCGGCAGTCGCCGCTGTGAGGGCAGGCGCAGACGGTCTGGCGGCGATCAATACCATCAAAAGCATTACCGGCATTGACGAAGAGACCATGCAGGCACATCCGGGCGTGATGGGAAAAACCGCAGTCAGCGGCTATTCCGGCAAGGCGGTGAAACCCATTGCACTGCGCCATATTTATGATATGGCGGTCTGTCCGGAGCTGAACGGCGTTCCCATCAGCGGCATGGGCGGCATTGAGACCTGGCGGGATGCGGTGCAGTTTCTGGCGCTGGGGTGCAGCAATATCCAGATCACCACAGCGGTGATGCAGTATGGCTATCGGATCATCACCGACTTGATCGGCGGTCTGACGGACTATATGAACCGTCACGGGATCGCCAGTCTCCGGGAACTGGTAGGTGCCGGACTGGAGGCTGTGACAGCACCGGAAAAGCTGAACCGCAGTTCCATATGCTATCCGAAATTTTTGCGGCAGGATTGTTCCGGCTGCGGCAGATGCTATATTTCCTGTATGGACGCAGGACACCAGGCGATCCGGTTCGACACTGAAAAGCGCCGGCCGTCTCTGATCGGCAAAAAGTGTGTAGGCTGTCTGCTGTGTACGCTGGTCTGTCCCGTGGGTGCAGTCACAGCCGGGACAAGGCGTTCTACAGAAACACCGGAAGAGAGGTGAGGTCTCATGGCATTAACGCTTTCGCAGCTTTGCGTGAATGTGGAAAAGACGTATCAGATGAAACTGGTTGCCGGCGAGGACGGCATGGACAATGTGGTGCGCTGGGTGCATATCATCGAAGATGTGGAAGTATCCCATTTATCAACGGGCAGGAGCTGGTTTTCACCACCGGCATTGCCCAGTGCGGCGTGAACTGGCTGCTGCCCTATGCGGAACAGCTGCTGAGCCACGGTGCGGTGGGACTGGTCATCAATCTGGGACCGTACATTGAAAAAGTGCCGCCGCAGCTGATCGTCTGGTGCAACAGCCACGCCTTTCCGCTGCTGGTGCTGCCTTGGTCGGTGCATATCATTGATGTGACATACGATTTTTGCCATCGCATCATCCAGAGTGAAAAGCATGAGCGCAGCATTGCATCTGCATTCAGCACCTGGATATTCAATCCGGAAAAGGGCGAATCCTATACCGGGATACTCCAGCGGGCAGGCTTTCCGGATGACGGCAGATACCAGGTCATGCTCCTGTACCTACGTGAAAAGGAACACGAGTTCACCGATCTGGAGTGGGAGCAGCTGCAGTTCCGGGTCTATCGGGCGCTGCACAAAAGCCACCTTTCCGTCTGTATTTTCCGGCTGGAACAGAGCATCTGTCTGATCGGGCAGAATGTCCGGTCGGAGCAGCTGACACAGTATGTGGCGCAGGTGGCACAGGTCTTGTCAGAACGAGGTGATGTTTACTGCGGCATTTCGGAGGAGCAGATCGGTTACGTCTCTCTTTCGGCGCTGTATCTCCAGGCAAAAGCCGCCGGTGCAGTTTGCCGGATCCGGAAAAACAGGTGCTGGGCTATTCTGACCTGGGCATCTACCGCCTCCTGTTCGGCGTCAAGGACCGCAGGATACTGGAACAGTTCATGGAAAGCGTGCTGGGCGCACTGATTCAGTACGATGCCAGAAATCACACCGATTATCTGGATGTGCTGCGGCGCTATCTGCTGACAGAGTGTAGCATTCAGCAGACCGCAGAGCAGATGCAGGTCCACCGCAACACCATCAACTATAAGCTGCGGCAGATCCGAGAGATTTTGCAGACGGATCTGAACCAGGAGGCAAGAGTAAAAATTTATCTGGCTTATCTCATTCGGGATATGCTGTAAGCGTATCACCAGATCAAATAGAAAAATTGGAGGAATTCAAAATGACAGGCGAAGAGATTCAAAAAATGCAAACCACATATACCATGCAGTCCTGGAGCAAGCAAAAGGGACTGAAACCCATTCCGGTAGAGCGGTCAGAGGGAATCTATTTCTATGATACCGATGGAAAGCGGTATGCGGATATGTCCTCGCAGCAGGTCAACGTGAACCTGGGCTACGGCAACAAGGCGATCGGCGACGCCATCAAGGCAAAGGTGGACAAGTACTGCTACATCGGGCCGTCCTTCGGCGATGAGGATCGTGCAAAGCTGGGCAAGGCGATCATCGACCTGCTGCCGGATACGTTCGGCAAGGTGTTCTTCACCAATGCCGGCGCAGATGCCAATGAAAACGCCATCAAGATCGCCAGAATGTACACCGGCAGAAACAAGGTGTTCAGCCGTTACCGGAGCTATCACGGTTCTTCGTTCGGCGCCGGAAATCTGACTGGTGAGCCGAGACGCTATCCGCTGGAGCCGGGCATTCCGGCTTTATCAAGTTTTTTGACCCGTATATTTACCGGGAACCGCTGGATTTTGCGTCCGAAGAAGAGGCAACCAGATATTATCTGGCAAAGCTGCGGGAACAGGTCATCTATGAGGGCGCAGACCGCATCGCTGCCATTGAGGTGGAGACCATCACCGGCTCTAACGGCATTATCATTCCGCCGAAGGGCTATCTGCCGGGCATCCGGAAGATCTGCGACGAGTTCGGCATTGTGATGATCTGCGATGAAGTCATGGCAGGCTTCGGCAGAACCGGAAAGATGTTTGCCTTTGAGAACTTCGATGTAGTGCCGGATATCATTACCTTTGCAAAGGGCGTGACCTGCGGCTATATCCAGCTGGGCGGCGTTGCTGTCAGCAAGAAGATCGCCGCATACTTTGACGACCACTATCTGTCCTGCGGTCTGACCTACAGTGCGCATCCGCTGGCGTGTGCCGCTGGTGTTGCCTGTGTCAACTACTACCAGGAGGCAAACATCCTGGACAATGTGGCAGTATCCGGCAAGGTGCTGGGCGAGCTGCTGGAGGATCTGAAGGCAAAGCACGCCTGTGTGGGTGATGTGCGCTATATCGGCTTGTTCTCCGGCGTAGAGCTGGTAAAGGACAAGACCACCAAAGAACCCCTTGTGCCGTATGGAAAGGATCCGGACGCGTGATGGGCGGCATCTGCAAAAAACTGATGGCAAAGGGATTTTCCACCTACAGCACGAAAATGTCATCATTGTTGCACCGCCGCTTATCATTACGCCGGAACAGCTCCGGGAGGAGATGCAGAAGCTGGATGAGGTGCTGGGAGAAGTCGACGCCGCCATTGCCGGCTGAAAAAGGAGATGAGGTCAATGGTATCCGGACATTATGCGAATATCGAACAGGGAACGCCGCTGCGGTCGCTGCTACCGGCGGACCGGTTTCGCACCGTCTCACAGGAGACACGGGATACCGTTCCGCTGACTCCCAATGAGGTGGCGGTGACGGTAGTTATGAAACCGGCATTTGTCAAACGGCTGCACTTTCCGGTGCCCTGGGACGGAATCCTGTACGGGGTGGTTCGAAAGACGGAGCTGCTCCGGCAGCTGGGAACAGACGCAGACGGGAAGTTCTGGGTGAAGTCGATCTCCTGCAACGACTGGGATGATCGGTTTCTGCTGGTGCTGGAATCGGAGGATGCAGAACGCTATCAGGCTTTTTATGTGATGGCGGACGAGGTGTATGACCTTTTGGAAAATTGTCTGCGGATTCCGGAACAGACAAATGAAAATGAGAATCCGAATTTGTTTATCTGAGATAACATGAGAAAGGAAGCGCATGGGTTATGTATGCTTGCAGTTTGGAACGTATGAAGGACAAGATCGCAACATTTTCAAAATTCGGTGACGCAGGTCACGGCGGCATCACACGGTATTCTCTGTCTGAGGCAGCCATTCAGGCACGAAACGAATTCCGCAGACGCATGGAGGCGATCGGCGCTGTGATTGAGATCGACGATGTGGCGAATATGTATGCCACACTTCCCGGCAGCGACCCCGATGCCAAGCGTATCGTTATGGCGTCGCACGTGGACTCGGTCAAGAACGGCGGCAACTATGACGGCATCCTGGGCGTCATGTCTGCCATGGAGTGCTGGAGACAGTACACGAAAAGCAGATCCCGCACAAGCATCCGCTGACTGCCATGATCTGGACCAACGAAGAGGGTTCGCTCTATCCGCCGGCAATGATGTGTTCCGGCATTGTCTGCTATGACTATCTGCCGGAGGATATCCGTGCCAAGTTTGCCTATGATGACATGATGCAGTCCAAGAGTATCCTGGACGGCAAGAGTACCTTCGGCGAGGCGTTGGCGAAGTCCGGTTTCCAGGGGGACAGGAAGTACCGTCTGAATCCGGAGCAGTATCAGTATATGTTTGAAACCCACATCGAGCAGGGACCGATTCTGGAGGATGCCGGAAATGACATCGGCGTGGTGGACTGTGTGCTGGGAATGTTCAACTACCGCATTCAGTTCTACGGACAGACCACCCACGCCGGCACATTCCCCATGCCGAAACGAAAGGATGCCCTTTATGCAGCATCCGAAGCACTGTGCTATCTGCACCAGGAGATCGACAAGCTGGGCTACAGCGACCTGGTGTACACCACTGGTGAGATCGTCTGCCATCCCTGTGTACATACCTGTGTGCCGGATTTCGTAGACTTTTCCTTTGATGCCAGACACGAAGATCCCAAGGTGCTGGAACAGGTCCTGGCGATCGTCAAGAGCTGTGCTGACAAGGAATGGCACGGCTGCACCTGCAAGGTGGAAAAGGCGTGGAACCGGGATACCGTTTACTGGGACAAAAAGCTGGTGGGCTATGTGAAGGCAGCCGCAGAGGAATGCGGCATCTCGCATCAGTATATCCATTCCGGCGCAGGTCATGACGCACAGTTTGCATCGTATATGCTGCCCACAACCATGATCTTTGTCCAGTCCAAGGACGGACTTTCGCACTGTGAGCCGGAATATTCCAAGCCGGAACACTGCACCGAGGGTGCTACAGTTATGCTGAATGCAGTGCTTCGTGCAGACAAGGATTGACCATTTCATTATCTTGTGATATGATGAAAGATATCACAGAAGAAAGGCACAGGGAAAATACCATGGTCAAGAAATTTACGACAACACAGACCATTTTTACCGGATGGGGCGCATTGCAGGAGAATAGTGCGGCGCTTTCCGGGCTGGGAAAGAAGCCGCTGGTGGTGACTTCTGCCGGAACGTGGAAACGCATGGGAGCGCAGCTGGCGGAACAGCTGTCCGGATGCTTTTCGGCATATGCGGTGTGCGACTGCATCAACAGCGAACCGACTGATGTCATGATCGCCGAAGGTCTGGCAGCCTATCAGAAAAACGGCTGCGACTGTCTGATTGGCATTGGCGGCGGCAGTCCGCTGGATGCATGAAGGCCATTGCCGTCGGTACGACCAGTTCTGCACCCCTTGCATCCTACATGGGAAAGGAGATCGGCGGAGCGCTCCCGTCTATGGCGGCGATCCCCACCACAGCCGGAACAGGTTCTGAGGTGACGAAGTTCACCATTATCACAGATACGAAAACAGATGTGAAAATGCTGCTGAAAGGCGAGGTGCTTTTGCCGCAGCTTGCCATTGTGGATGCCAGCTTGTCGGAAAGTACGCCGCAGTCAGTTACGGCGGCTACCGGATTGGATGCGCTGACTCATGCCATCGAGGCGTACACCTCAAAGCAGGCACAGCCGCTGACAGATGCGCTGGCGGTCTCCGCAGTAAAACGTATCTTTTCCTATCTCCCTGCGGCATACCGTGACGGGAAAAACCGGAAGGCACGGGAAGAGATGGCGGCAGCAGCGCTGGAGGCAGGCATCTGTATCAACAATTCCAGTGTCACCATTGTTCACGGCATGAGCCGGCCCATCGGGGCGCTGTTTCATGTGCCGCACGGCTTGTCCAACGCCATGCTGCTGGAAAAGTGCCTGCAGTTTGCGCTGCCGGGCTGCTATGAGCGGTTTGGTGCGCTGGGACGTGCCATTGGCGCAGCGCCGGCAGACAGTTCCGATGCGGCGGCAGCAGATGCGCTGCTGGCGGCAGTGAAGCAGCTGTGCCGCACCTGTGAAGTGCCTTCGCCGGAACAGTACGGCATCTCCAGGACAGCATTTTTCGATGTCATCGAAAGATGTCAGCAGATGCCATCGCCAGCGGCAGTCCGGGAAATACTCGGCGTGCTGTAAGCGCAGCGGACTGCGCCGCCATTTACCGCAGCTTGTGGGAAACTTAAATCGACATCTGCTTAAACCGACATCTTCGGATCCATAGAATCCATAACCTTTTGAACTGGTGTACAACATTGTTTGTATGCCAGTTCTTTTTTGCGGCAGGGAAAAGTGGGGCTGACAGATTATTCCGGCGATGTGTCACAAAATTGTAAGAACTCTTTGTTATACTAAAGATAATCTCAAACAAGGAGTGCATCCACATGGAAATTTTATCTGCAAAAGCATTGTGCAAATCCTACGGTTCCGGTGAAAACCAGGTCAAGGCGTTGGATCATGTTTCTCTCTCCGTAGAAAACGGGGAATTCGTTGCGGTGATCGGCACATCCGGCAGCGGCAAGTCCACCCTGCTGAATCTTCTGGGCGGACTGGATACGCCGACTTCCGGCGAAGTTCTGGTCGCCGGCAAAGATCTCTTTCAGATGGACGATGAATCCCGGACGATCTTCCGCCGGAGAAACATTGGATTTGTTTTTCAGAATTACAATCTGGTGCCGGTGCTGAATGTCTATGAAAATGTCGTTCTGCCCATTGAACTGGACGGGACAAAAATCGACACCGACTATGTGCAGACCATTCTGCACACGCTGGGGCTGGAAGAAAAGGCGCAGGCAATGCCGAATCAGCTCTCCGGCGGACAGCAGCAGCGTGTCGCCATTGCACGGGCGCTGGCGGCAAAGCCTGCCATTCTTCTGGCAGATGAACCCACGGGAAACCTGGACAGCAAGACCGGTATGGATGTGATCGCACTGCTGAAAATGACCAGCCAGGCGTTTCACCAGACCATTGTTATGATTACACACAATGAGGAGATTGCACTGATGGCAGACCGGATGGTTCGGATCGAAGACGGCAAGGTGGTGAACGGCGATGCTGCAAAATAACAACCGGGAGATCGTCCGGAAAATCGCTTTTCGTTCTATGAAACAAAACCGTATCCGCAACGGCATTGTGATACTGGCTGTCATTCTGACCACGTTTATGTTTACCACGATCTTCACCATTGGGGCAAGTCTGGCAGAGGGCATGGTGGTCATGCTGACCCGGCAGCAGGGAACACGTTCTTCCATTTATCTCGACCATCCGATGGCAGCGCAGGTGCAGCAGATTGAGGAAAACCGTTATCTGTATGCTGCCGGGGTGCAGATACAGGCAGGGACGGCTTATACTTCCGGCGAAGAGAATACGGCAATTCTGCTCAGCTATTACGACACTACAGAATTTGAAAAGAACTACACCCCTGCCGTAAGCGATGTACAGGGCAGTTACCCCACGCAGGCAGGAGAGGTGATGCTTTCCCGGAATGCGCTAGAAACCATGCACATCACTTCACCCAAAATCGGGATGGAAATTTCCCTGCTGACGGACGGTGAAACCAAATTGTTTACCCTGTCCGGTTGGTTTACGGACTACACCAATTCCCAGGACGGTTTTCAGGGATTCGTTTCCAAAGCCTATGCCGACCAGCTGGGGCTGACAGCGGAAAAAGATGGCAGGCTCTCCATTTCAGCGAAAATCGGATTGCAGGAAAAGCTGTCAGATTCCTTAGATGCAGAGGTTCAGCTGCAAGACGGGCAGGACTTTGACTACACTTCGGATATGCTGAATGAAACGGTGTCCAACCGTGTTCTCATTGCCGGTCTGTTTGGTACGATCGGTCTGATTATCGTATTCAGCGGCTACCTGCTGATCTATAATGTTATGTACATTTCCATTACCAAGGATATTCGCTTTTACGGAATGCTGAAAACTGTGGGAACGACACCGAAACAGATTCGGAAGATGGTTCGTTTGCAGGCATTTTCCCTCTCTGTAGTGGGTATTCCTGTGGGAATGCTGTTGGGAACGCTGGCATCCTTTGTGGCAGTTCCCTATGCAATGCGGATGTTCGGCAGCGGTGACGATCCCATGCCGCTGACCATGCAGTTTCATCCGCTGATTTATGTGGGAACGATTCTGTTTGCCCTTTTCACCATTGCAGTCAGCTGCCGCAAACCATCCAGCTCGCCAGTCGTATCTCCCCGATAGAGGCAATGAAATATCAAGGACAGCGCCCGGCAAAAATTAAGCCAAAAAAGGGAACAGACGGCGGAAAGCTTTCGAAGATGGCGTTCCGGAATGTCTTTCGGGAAAAGAAACGTGCGGTACTGGTATTTGCGTCCCTGTTTCTGGGGACGATGGCGTTTCTCGCCACAAATGCCTTTGCGGACAGCATGAAACTGGAAAACTATGTAAAATATTACCTGTCCGATGACTATACGATCTATGTCAATTCCGGCTCAGAGGCGGACGGAACGGATGCGGCGCAGATCCGGAAAAACAATCGTTCTGCGGAGGAAATGCTGCAAAAGATACAGGCGCTGGACGGCATTACCGCAGTGCATACAGCCCGGTGTGAAGATGTGACCCTGTCCTTTGATGCAGCATTGTATCAGCCGATCATGGAAAACAACGGTTATGGCAGCTCTCTGGAGGATCTGGAAAAATTCTTTACCGAATCACCGGAGAATTTCGCAACCACTGTTATAACAATTTCGGAAAGGGATTTGAAAACCTATAACCAGAATGCCGCAGTGCCGGTAGATGTGAAAGCATTTCTGGATGGCAGGCAGTGCATTCTCGGTTCTGTCAGCACAGCGGAACAGGCAGAACAGATGCAGGGCAAAACGATTACTATGCAGGACAAATACGGCAGCAGTTCGCTTTCTCTGGAAGTGGGCAGCTGTGCATTAAACGGGGATATCAGCAAACTGCACATAGGTTCTTATTGGAGCATCACCGGCGCACCGGATTTTATTCTGGTCAGTGAAACTGCCCTGGAGCAGCTGACCGATACGCCCAGTATCAATTTTATTGGGATACAGTATGACGACAAGGCAGAGAGCCGCCTAAACGATCAGATCCGCAGCATTACGCAAATGTATCCGGTCGTTTCCCATACAGAAGTACGCACAGAGATAATACAGGAATTCCAGGATTCCATGTTCACGATCAGACTCCTGAGCGGCGGTGTTTCTGGTATTTTGATTCTGATCGGCGTTATCAATTTCATCAACGTGATGCTCACCGGCATCTTTACCCGGCGGACAGAACTTGCAGTGATGGAAAGCGTGGGCATGACCCAGAAACAAGTGCGGCGAATGCTGATGCTGGAGGCATCTACTACGCCGGAATCACATTGGCTCTGATTCTGACCCTGGGCAGCGGCATCTTATATCTGGTGGGATTCATGACGGAAAAGACAGCAGATTATGCTATATACCGCTATCCGTGGGGATGGCTGGCAATACTTCTTCTTTGATCTTTGCCATTTGTATCCTTGTCCCGATTCTGGTTTATCGAGTTGCGGCGAAAGAAAGCATTACTGCACGGCTGCGGCACATGGAGTGAGAAAAATCCCTTTTCCATATCGGAAAAGGGATTTTTGCAAATTGACTTTTTACCCGGAAAATGCTATACTGAATTGAAAAAACGAAAGGGGAAAATGCACCATGCAGCGTATTTTGATTGTAGAAGATGACGTCACGATCAGCGGCGGTATTCGCCTTTATTTGCAGGGAAAGGGATTTGCCGCAGACTGTGCCGGTACCATTGCCAGGGCAGAAACACTGCTTGCCGGATCGTCCTATCATCTGATCCTGCTGGATATTCGTCTGCCGGACGGCAGCGGTCTGGAACTTTGCAGTCGGCTGCGGAAAATCAGCGCTGCGCCGGTGATCTTTCTGACAGCAAATGACACGGAATCTCAGATGATCGCAGGGTTTCAGCATGGCTGTGACGACTATATAGCGAAACCATTTTCCATCGAACTGCTGTACCAGCGAATCCTTGCAGTACTTCGCCGCAGTCAGAGTGCCGCATCGGGAGACGTGTTCTCCTATTTGACGTTGACGGTGGACTTTGTGAAAATGCAGGTGCAGAAAGAGAATGCGCCAGTGAAACTTTCCGCCATGGAGTACAAGCTGCTGGAACTGCTGATCCGTAACCGGGGACAGGTGCTGACCCGTGATCTGATCCTGGAACGGCTCTGGGACTGTGACGGGAACTTTGTGGATGAGAATACGCTGCGTGTCTTGATCCGCCGGCTGCGGCAGAAATCGAGACCGATCCCAAAATCCAAAGCTGATCGTTACAGTATTCGGCATCGGCTATACCTTTGGAGAATCCCAATGAAGCAGACAAATCGAATCTTTTCATTGTTTTTAGCGATACTGCTGCCCCTGCTGTGCGGCGGAAGTGTGTTCTTTCTGACCCGGAATGTGCCTGCGGCGTGTATTGTGCTGGGGTTGTCTGCGCTGCAAGTTCTCTTCACCGCATGGCAGCGGCATAGGGAACAGGCATACTGGCGCAGCGTTGCGGCGCAGCTCTCTGATTTGTGCGACTGCCTGCTTTTCCTGGAACATCGGGAAATCTTTCCACGGAATGAGGACACAGTCCTCTCAAAATTACAGGACAAGGTGTTGAAACTGGTGACGATCCTGCAGCAGAAAAATGAGGATTCCCGACAGGCGCAGGAAAATCTGAAAGGGCTGATATCCGACCTTTCACATCAGCTGAAAACGCCTATCGCATCCTTGAAACTGTACACTGCACTGCTGGAAGAACCGGCACTGACGGAACAGCAGCGAAAGCAGTATACTGAAGTGCTGCGGACAGCGGTAGACCGGCTGGTGTTTCTGTCCGAGAGCATGATTCAGCTTTCCCGGCTGGAAAGCGGCTTGATTCAGTTGCAGCCGGAGGAGAAAAGTCTGAACCAGACAGTGTTGATGGCGGTGAAGAATGTTTTTGTAAAGGCAAAACAGCGGCATATCACACTAACCTATGACAGCGAAAGCGATATCACATTGGTGCATGACCAGCGCTGGACTGCGGAGGCGATTTTCAATCTGCTGGACAATGCGGTGAAATATGCCCCGTCCGGCAGCACGGTGGCGATTCGGGTACGGGAACTGGGGCTGTTTGCTGCGGTAGATGTGACCGACCAGGCAGATCCGATTCCGGAGTCAGAGCGCAGCCGTATCTTTCAGCGGTTTTATCGGGGACAAAACAGCAGGAACACAGAGGGTATCGGGATCGGACTGTATCTGGCAAGAGAGATCGCCATGAAACAGAATGGGCATCTGAACCTGCGGTGCGGTTCTGTGGGAAATACGTTTTCGCTGCTGCTGTTTCAAAAAAAGGAAACGAATGCAGAACAGCGTTCTGACCAGGAAAAATAAGCGGCTGCCTTAAATATAATACTCCGGCTCATTTTCCGTGGAAACATATTGATGCACGCTCTGGCGTATGACTAGGGTGGACTGCAGCTCCGTTTTCACCACAGCCTTATGTCCGCCGTTCATGCGGTCTGTCAGAATCTGAATTGCCAGATGCGCCATTTCCGCTTTCGGCAGGGAAACCGTTGTTAGCATGGGCGTGGTATACTGAGATTCTACAATGTTGTCGCTGGAGATGACAGAGGATGATAATACCAGTTTTTGCTCTGCGCCAGATATTTCAGCATTCCGATCGCCAGAATGTCGTTGGCGCAGTAAAACGCACTGGGCGGCGTTTCCAGCTGGGAAAAATACGCTATAGCCTGATAGCCGTTTTTCTCGTTGGGCGTAATGTCGTAGACATCGTCAATGTCCGGCGCAATGCCGTGGTGTACCAGTGCCTCCTGGTAGCCGATATACCGTGTCTCGTTGTGGCAGTCTCCCACATAGCCGATCTTTTGATGCCCACAGGAGATCAGATAATTCACTGCCGTCAGTGCGATTTTTCTGCCGTCGCACAGCACCTCATCCACTTCATAAGTGGTGGAATTGCGGTTGATGGAGATGAGATTCTTTTCATAGCGTTTCAGCGACTTCAATCCCTTTTGCGAGCATTTTCCAATGAGAATCAGCATCGTGCTTTTGCTTGGCATCGTGAAACATCTGTGCAGCCGACTTTCGATTTCCGGAAAGTCGGTCTTTTTTTCGCTGGAAAAGACGGCGTGCCGCCAGATGTTTTCGATCAGACCGCCGCTTTTGCGCACTTCGATCTCCACCAGCCGGAGCATTTCGCTGTAGAACGGGTCGGTCTCATCCGAGTTAACACGAGTCAGCAAAATGTTGATGTGAAAGATCTTTTTCGGCGCACTGCCGCTCTTCAAGCTTTCGCCGCCTCATTCGGCACATAGCCGATTTCCCGTGCAGTCTGTAAGATGCGTTCTTTCAGTTCCATGGAGTGGCATTTGTGTTCCGGATCCCGCAGGACTCGTGCCACGGTAGAAACGGATGCACCGGTAATTGCTGCAATTTTTGTGATCGACATTTCCCCTCACCTCATACCCGATAACATCTATCTGTATTCTATATTTTATTATAGCGGACAAGATCCGGCTTGTCAAGGCAAATGATAACGTTGTCAAAAATAGAATACCGGTTATCCTGTAGGAAATATGGGGGAATGGGAAATCAGCCCATGTTTTCGCAGATTTCTTTCTGGCATCGTTGCCGCCTATCCTTCCCAAAAAACAAAACCGCTGCTCGTACCGCCGGGAAAGCGGTATTTTTTGCCTGTTTTCCGGAAAATCACGCAAATGATAACGCTGTCACCATTCTTTCTGGACTTTTCACTTGCGGTGGGGTAGAATGGAATCACACCAAGGGAATGAAACCCCTAAGACACATAGGAGAAAAAGGTGATAGCAATGAAAGAACCCGAACAGGAAAACATCATTACGGTTTCCCATCTGAACAAATCGTTCGTCAAGGACGGCACTTCGTTTCAGGTGCTGAAGGACATTGATCTTTCCGTAAAAAAGGAGAGTTTGTCACGATCGTAGGACACAGCGGATGCGGAAAGAGTACGCTTTTGAAAATCATCTGCGGTCTGGTATCCTACCAGGATGGCAGCGTTTCCCGGAACGGTCATACCGTTTCCGGACCGGATGCACAGTGCGGCATGGTATTCCAGGATCACCGGCTGCTGCCGTGGCTGAAAATCAAGGACAATATCGGTTTCGGCATCCGGAACATGAAAAAGGCAGAGCGAGAGGAACACATTGCACGGCATCTGGAACTGGTGGGACTGAAAGGCTTTGAAAATGCCTATCCCTCGCAGCTGTCCGGCGGTATGTCCCAGCGCGTGGCGATTGCCAGAGGTCTTGCCGGGAATCCATCCATATTGCTGCTGGATGAGCCGTTCGGTGCGCTGGATGCGCTGACACGAATCCAGATGCAGAAAGAGATCCTGCGAATCCAGCGGGAGGAAAAGGTCACCATGGTCATGGTCACACACGACATTGACGAGGCAATCTATTTGGGTGAGCGAATCGTCATTATGTCGCACGGCCGGGTGAGATCCAGGAGATTATTACCACAGATAAATACTCCCGTATGAATCGTGGCAGCACCGGCTTTGCCGCATACAAAAAGAAAATTTACGGACACTTCTTCCAGGATTCTGCGGAGTTCCTGCAAGAGGCAGATACATGATCTAAAGGAGAGGACAACATGAAAACGCAGAAAATCAAACAGGTTTTGCTGGGGCTGATTGTTCCGGCAGTGATCGTGGCGGCGTGGATTTGTGCCACCCACTTCGGCAGCATCCCGACCAGCATCCTGCGAGAATCTCCATGGTGTGGCAGGCGTTTCTGGAAATGCTGCAAAGCGGTCAACTCTGGAACGACCTTTCGGTCACGCTTTCCCGTGTGCTGAAAGGCTACCTGCTCTCCGTCGCATTGGGAACGGTTCTGGGGTCTCTGATGGGAATGTCAAGATGATAGCCAATCTGCTGCAGCCAACGGTGACGGTGATCCGGCAGATCCCTATCATTGCATGGATTCCGCTGATTATTCTCTGGTGCGGCATCGGAGAATTGTCCAAGGTGGTGGTGATCGTTATGGCGGCATTCTTCCCCATTATGATGAACACCATGAGCGGCATCTCCAGTACGCCGGCAGGCTATATCGAGGTGGCGCAGCTGTATAAGCTGAACTATTTCAAAACTTTCCGAAAGGTCTATCTGCCTCATGCACTGCCGCAGATTCTGGTAGGGCTGAAACTGGGGCTGGGCATTTCTTGGATGGCAGTGGTTGCCGCAGAGCTGATCGCATCCCTGTCCGGCATCGGCTATCGCATGAGCAATGCACGGAGTCTGATGCAGTCGGATGTGGTGATCGTGTGCATGATCGTCATTGGCGTAATCGGTATCTTGATGGATAAAATTCTGGGTGCGATTTTTACAGCGATCACGCCCTGGAATAAAGGAAACACAAAGTAAATGGAGGTATTTCAAATGAAACACAATAAGATTTTCGCATTTCTTCTGGCAGGTGTCCTGAGCCTTGGCATCGTGGGCTGCGGCAGTGCCGGTTCTTCTGACAGCAGCACCAAACAGGCATCGTCCTCTGTTTCCGGTGATCTGAAAACTTTGCGGCTGGGCAGTCCGGGATTTGACGACTATCCGCTTTTGGAAAACGCAAGCTTGCCTATGACAAGGGCTATCTGGAAGAAGAACTCAACGCCGTGGGTTACACGCTGGACTTGGTGACATTCCAGGAGGCAGGCCCGGCGATCAACGAGGCATATGCCTCCGGTGAACTGGACATGGCGTTCTACGGAGACTATCCGGCGGCAACGGCTTACAGCAACGGCGTAGATATCCGTCTGGTCGGCGTCGCGACAAGCAAATGAACATCGGTGTGCTGGCACAAAAGGACTCCGGCATCCAGACGCCGAAAGACCTGGAAGGCAAGAAGGTTATCGTCGGCATCGGCACCAACTTCCAGGAGTACTGGAAACACCTGGTGGATGACTATGACATTGACGAAAGCAAGGTGGAAATCGTCAACGTGGTCTCTGATGCGGCATCGGTTTTCACCACTGGTGAGGCGGACGCATGGCTGACCCTGTATTATAATGTGGTATACTACGAGAACCAGGGACTGGGCGTTGATGTGGAAAACACAGTTACACATCCGGAAATGGCAGGACTCTGGACCGTCACCGGCAGAAACGACTTTTTGCAGGAGAACCCGGATGCCGCTGTGGCAGTGCTGAAAGCGTTGCAGCGTGCCAAGGAGGAGACTGTTTCCAATCCCGACGAATTCTACAATGCCATTGCATCCCCGACACTGGGTGTGGACGTGTTCCGGAAAGCGTATGGATTTGATGATACCTTTGCCTTTCTGGACAGCGACATTGACAGCGGTGTCATTGACAAGCTGAACTATCTCAGCGACTTTATGCTGGAAAACGGCTATATCTCCAAGGCAATCGACATGGACAGCTTTGTGGATACATCTTATTATGAAAAACTGAAAACAAGTGAATAAGGAGGAACATATCATGGCAAACCTGAAAGAACAGGCAAAGGCACTCTATCTCTATGGATTTCCGCTGGTGGTAACGGAGGCGACCCACTGGGGTTCGGACGACAAGGGTTTTCACCACCTGCGGACATTTCCCACCGACAAGGTGAACAAGATCGTAAAACTGAACAATGATACGCTGTACTCCACCGCATGGACACAGCTGGCGCAGACACCGTATCTGGTGCATATTCCGAAAATCACGGAGCGCTATTATCTGTTCCCCATTCTGGATGCGTATACCAACGTGGTGGAATCCATCGGTACACGCACGCCGGACAGGGCAGAGGGGGACTATATCCTGCTGTACCAGGATACGCCGGTTCCGGCAGGCTATGAATCCTATCGGGTGATTCGCTTGCAGGATTCTCTGAATGCAGTGCTGCTGCGGATCGAGACACGGGGCAAGGCGGACTATCCGGTGGTGAACCGCATCCAGGATTCCATTACCATCCGACCCCTGTATCCGGAGCGGGTGCGCCCGGTGCGGCAGGCACCGGAAATTTCTCCGGCGGCTTATATCGAAACCGTTTCGCCCAAGGAATTTTTCACGTTGTTTGCGGCACTTTCGGTGGAGAATCCCATTCGGAACGAGGCATATGTGCAGATTTTCGAACAGTTCGGCTATGACCGTGTGACCGGTACGTTTCCCTGGGATGCGCTGACGGCAGAACAACAGCAGGCACTGATAGAGGGCAGCCGCCTGGGCTTTGCGGAGATTCAAAAGGGAAAGCGAAATCCGCAGTATACGGTGCAGCATCGTGGCTGGCTCTCTGTGATCGGCGGCGTTGGAACGTATGGCACAGACTATCTCCAGCGTGCCGAGACTGCCTATGGCGGCTGGGGCGCTAACATCATCCAGGACAGCGCCTATGTTGTTGCGGCGGCAGACGACAGCGGCGCACCACTGGAAAGCAGGAACCGCTACCGGCTGCACATTCCGGCAGACGGTTATCCCCACGCATCCGTGTTCTGGTCGATTACGCTGTACGGCGAACCCAGCAAGTATCTGGTACCCAATCCCATTGGACGGTTTAAGATCAACACCTATGATTTACAGGACGGCAGCGTGGAAAAGAATCCGGACGGTTCGCTGGATATTTTCATTTCCGCTGAGAACCGGAAGAGGAACTGGCACGGAAAAACTGGCTGCCGGCGCCGAAAACGGAAGAACATTTTTCACTGGCACTGCGTGTGTATACGCCGGACGAACAAACCATTCGGGGCGAATGGGAACCGCCGGTCCTGGAACGCATTTAAGAGGAGGGAACTGCAATGTCTGAATACATTTATAATACAGCTGCCAAAGAGGCAACTGCATTCACCAAACAGCGAAATGCGGCGTTTGCCAGGGAGTTTCAGATCGACCTGGAAGATGCTATAACAGCGAAGTGGCGTTGGCACGGCGTGGCTGCCTGAAAAAGCTGGACGGATTCCGGCTGAAGGACAAGACCGGCAATATGGTCTGGGATTTGCAGGCGTATGATTTTCTGAAACAGCAGGCGGTGGCGGATACGGTTCACCCAGTCTGTGGCTCAACGGCAAGGCGAATATCGAGCAGGTGTTTTTGAGGTGCTGCCGGGAAAGATCTACCAGGTGCGTGGCATTGATGTGGCGAATCTGACCTTTGTCCGGAGCAAGACCGGCTGGATCGCCATTGATGTGACAACCAACATCGAGGCGGCGGCGTATGGTCTGCGCATTACGGAAGAGGTGCTGGGAGAGAACATTCACGACAATATCAAAGCGGTCATCATCAGCCATTCCCACGCCGATCACTTCGGCGGCATCAAAGGCATTGTGTCTCCGCAGCAGGTGGGAAAAGCGCCGGGACAGGTTCGCATTTACGTGCCAGCAGGTTTCGATGAAGAGACAATCAAAGAAAATGTCTATGCCGGAACGGCAATGTTCCACCGCTCCAAGTACCAGTTCGGCGGCGATCTGCTTGCCGGACCGAAAGGCAGAGTTTCCACAGGGCTGGGACTGGGAACTTCTTCCGGAACGCTCAGCTATATCACGCCGACGGATTTTATTGCGGAGGACACCACGCTGACCATTGACGGGCTGGAAGTGGAATTCCAGCTGACACCCGGCACAGAGGCGCCGGCAGAGATGAACAACTATTTTCCGGAATACCGTGCATTCTGGGCGGCAGAGAACTGCACCGGAACGCTCCACAATCTCTATCCCATTCGAGGCGCACAGCTGCGGGATGCGGCGAATTGGTGGCGGTTCACGGCGATTGCACTGGAACGCTACGGAAAGCAGGCAGATGTGGTATTCCAGTCCCACAACTGGCCGCACTGGAACACTCCGGAGACACCGCACAGCGTAGAGGATTTCCTGCGGAACAATGCGGCAGTGTACAAGTACATCCACGACCGGACGCTGCACCTGGCGAACCAGGCAGAACTGCCAAGGAGATCGCACGGGAAGTGGTTCTGCCGGAGAAACTGGCGAAGGTCTGGTACACTCGTCCGTATTACGGCTCTGTGGAGATCAACGCACGGGCAGTCTACTGCAAATACCTGGGCTTTTACAACGGCAATCCCACGGAACTGAATGCGCTGACCGAGACAGAAGAGGCAAAGCTGTTCGTGGACTATGTGGGTTCTGTGGAACAGGTACTGCACCTGGCAGAACAGGACTATGACGCCGGGGACTATCGCCGTGCCGCAAAGGCAGCCTCCTATGCGGTGTTTGCAGACCCGGCAAACCAGAAGGCACGTCTGCTGAATGCGGATGCCTGGAACAGCTGGCATATCAGTCAGAATCCGGCATCTGGCGAAATGCTATCTGAACGGTGCATTTGAACTGCGCAGCGGCACTTCCAAAACGGTGCGGCGGCTGGAACAGGACGGCAAAAACGACTTGATCCAGAACATGACACCCAGAATGGTGCTGGACTATCTGGGCATTGTGGCAGACGGCGAAAAACTGGCAGATGCGGATTTCCGATTCCGGTTACAGCTGGCGGCAAAGCCGGACGGCGCATCTGGTGTATGGCATCCGGGCGAGGTGTTCCGAGTGGAGGCAGAATTTGCGGTACACGTTTATCACGGAACGATTCTCTACTATGAGGGACAAACGGAGGAGCCGCTGCCGCTGGTTCGGATCGCCGTCGCTGTCTTCCCGGCAATCACGGCAAAGGATCTGCAGCAGCTGCTGCCGTTCACAGAGACAGAGCATCCGGAGTATCTACAGCGGATACACGATGCTGTGGCAGACTTGAACGGGCATAGTCAGTTTGCTTGATCGAGCCGAATCCGCCGGCGGAAACGGAGTAATGCAAGTCTGTATCTCAATATGATAAGTGAAAGCCATCCGTTTCCGGGTGGCTTTCGTTTTGTCCCGATACTTGAAATGCAGGGGAAAATGGTGTATAATGAGAAAAAGACAGGAGACTGAAATGTACAAACTTGTTCCCAAGCGCATCATAAAACGACTTGCAGATACGGAAGAGGCAGAAGAACTGCGCATGACAAAACTGACCCTTGAGCTGGCGAAAGAATCCGATGACGAGCTGTGGCGGGCATTGCTCTTGCTGCATCTGGATGATCTGAACATTTTGAACAGCAAAGAGGGCGAACGAATCAGAAAGAAACTGGAGAGAAATTCATGATGTATGATACGGACTATGCGATCTACCAATATATCAATGCGCAGGTGGAGCAGTATGTGGAATTTGACGATCTGCTGAAACAGAATCACTGCACAATGGAGGAGGCACAGCAGGAGATAAAGGCATTCCGGGAAAAGTATCACAGCCTGCTTGCCGGGTATGCGTTCAGTGACTGTGACCTTGCTGCCGCTTGTGAAGAACTGATGGCACAGATGGAACAGCATCCCGGCAGCCTCGATTTGCAGTATCTGTATTTGTGCATCGTGACGGATTTCGGACTGCTCTGGAACGCAGAGACGCAGGAGCGCTCCGCAGAGCAGGAAGTCAGAAACTATTTCCGTCAGCGGGAACGGATGCAGGAACTGACCGCATTTTTGCAGGTGCAGGCCTGAAAGCATGAGAAGTATGAGAACCTGCTGGAACATCTGAAAAAGCCCATCGAGGGAAACCAGGAAGAATATGCAGAGGAATCCGATTTTCTGTATCATCTGACCATACAGCATATCTTTCTGCACGACGGCATCAAAAACGAGATCTACCGGGAAAATCTGAAAGCGCTGCTGATCCATGTCAACAGTGATGCGCAGGTGCGCTCTTTGAAACCGTATGTGATTTTTGCAGTCCTTGCGAGAAAAACTGGCATGATGCAAAAGCGAAAGCATTTTATGCCCAATTTGAATGCGGTATTGCAGTACCAGGACTATCAGATCTTGAAAGACAACGGCAAGAATTTCAACCGCTATCAGTCGGAGCTGGAGCTTTATGACCATCTGAGAAGAGCGTATGCGGAAGATGCGGATATGGATTTCTGCGACTTTTGCTTTGCCAATCTTTCTCCGCTGAGCGAGTGGTATTATCTGTACTGCGAACCCAATGAGGACATTCCCATGACCATCGGGCGAAAGATTCAGACACAGATGCCCCTGTCTTTTCCCAATCTCCTCAGCGACGAGGCATACGAAACCCTGGACGAGGACGAGATACAGGCGTGCCGGGATGCAGCGGAAACGCTGAAAGAGAAGATGCTGTCGGCGGCAGCGTATCTATAAGCTATCACAATTGAATGTCAAGAAAAACAGTTCCGAAAATGAAAAAGATTTTCGGAACTGTTTTGTATTTACGGGCAGAAAAAATTGTGGTAGTCTATATTGCAGGAGGTGACAGCGATGTACATGAACGGAGAATATCTGGAAACTCTTCAGGACTTAAAACGATGTTTCTGTATCGACGAACTGGTCTACAGCTATTACAGCGGCGAACTGGAATTGTTTCTGGACAAGATCGGAGCGCACGAAAAGGCAGAGCGCATCCGGAAAATTCCTGTCAGCAACGCACTGCTTTTGATACGCCTGTACGAGATCTTCGAATGCAATCTGGAGGATTCCGAAGAGAAGATCAGGAGTGATGCCGCATCAGATCAGTGACCTGTTCCACGATCTTGGCGACTTTCAGCATTTCATCCGGATGCAGTCCGTTCATGGCAGACCGGATGCGGTGGAAAGCATCCGATTCTTCTGCCGCTGTGTCGGAATCGACATCCAGCAGCTTATGCAGCGGAATTTTCAAGCCGCCTGCGATCTTGTAGAGCGTCTCAATGGTGGGACATTTTTCACCACGTTCCACCTTGCCGATATAGGCTGGGTGGATTTCGGATGCGAAAGCAAGCTCCTCCTGGCTAAGGTGCTGCTCTGTGCGGAATTTGCGGATTCGCTCGCCTGTTATGCCAGATATGGTTTCTCGATTTTCTTTCATAGAGCAGCATCGTTCCTTTCGTTATGCAGGAGCGTTCCGCATTCCTCACGCATCTGTTTCATACTGGATGCCGCAGACAGTACAAAGAGGAAGATGGGACAATCCCTAAAGGTAGTACTATTTTTATTGTACCGCTTATTCGTATTGCATTCAAATATGTTTAGGGTATAAAAAACAATCTCTAAAGGGATTGACACGGAAAGAAAATTGTAGTATAATGTCAGTATAACTTATTTTGGTTATCAAATTTTTGAAAAGGAGATTGAAAAGTTATGTTTTGTAAAAGTTGCGGGAATGAATTGAAAGAGGGTGCAAAGGTTTGCGATAAGTGCGGGGCACGCTTAACACCCTCCGCAGGAAACATTTCCGGAGCAGCAGCCGGGAATTCCAACGCAGCAAAAACGTTTTCTTTTAAGATTCATGCAAAAGGACGCAGCTCGATATTTAATACGATAAAGCAGTTCCGGGGTGCATATAAAGCAGACTTTACTGTAGAGGACAACCGTCTGCTGATTGATGAAACAGATAACTATGGAGAAACGGTTTCTTCCGTTCCGTATTATCTGATAAAAGAATTTTCGCTGAAAGAATCCATTTCGCCGATGCTTATATTTACTTATCTCATTTGTGCATTGGTGGCAATTGCACTGCTTGCTACCAGTACAGAGATTTTGACTGGCATATTGGTTTTGATCGTGCTGGTGTTGTTCATGATTTTCCTTGGTTTCAAAAACGCACGGTTTTTATTGACACTGAATGACAATCAGAAGATAAAAATAAAGATGTCAAAGATCTCGAAAAAGAAGAAACAGGAAAAACAGGACTTTGTGGAATCTATGAATTTCAAGATCAGCAATGCGGTAAATACCGGTGCAGTATTTGAAAGAGCAGGAACAGCGCTCACCGTTGGTGATCTTCAAAATCACGTAAGCGCCGAAGAACGGAAAAGTGAAGTAGAAGCAATCAAGAACAATCACAATTAAAATCAGGGGGAAACAATATGTTCTGTCAGAAATGCGGAAAAGAAATTGAGGATGGTACAAGATTTTGTGAGCATTGCGGTGCGGCGCAGGATGCTGCCGCTGGCGGCAATCCCGGCACAAACAGCAATGCAGGCGTCAATCCGACCATGCAGGCGAGTCCGTATCCGGCACAGGCGATGAACGCAGCCACACCGGCAAAAAAGAAAAAGGGAAAAGGCTGTATCATCGGCATTATCGCAGCCGCTGTGGTGGTACTCGTTGTCGTTATAGTCGTCGTAATTATTGCATTTTCTTCCGGGAAGTCGCTGTCTGTAGACGATGTCAAGGAAAGCCATCTGTCCTATTACAGCGAAACTAGAAAGATCGGAAATGTCTTTGCAAACTATGGCTACTTTGACAATGCGTCCTGGAAAGAGTTTGACGGTGAAACCGACGACGGCGAAAGCGTGGATGTCGTTGAGTTCAATGCCGACCTGACAATGCAAAACGGCGATGCTTACAGCTATACCTATACATTTTCGAACAAGGTGACCATTCAGTTCTATCGGGATAAGGATATGGATGACGATTCGTCGCAGATATACGGCATCTGGCTGAATGATGTCCTGGTGGATGGCGTGAAGGAAGATGTCAAGCTGGATGACTATGATTTCGACGATCTGCTGAGCAGTATCTATGACAACGAAATATTCGTGCTGTTCCCTTCGGATTACGGCATCACGATAGGACCGTAAAGAAGGGCAGAGAATGTTTTGTAAAAAATGTGGAAAGCAGATAAGTGACGGCGTCCAGTTTTGTCCAAACTGCGGCGCATCGCAGGAAAGTTCTGCAAAGGAAGAGAATGCAGTTACCGTTCAGCCGGCGCAGAATGCGTCCGGCTCTCAGGAAAGCAAGGCAACAGGGTACGCAAGCACTGCTTTGAAAGCGGCGGTATTCGGGCTTTTGTGCTGGTGCTGCTGCGGCGTACAGCTGATTGCAGGTGCGCCGGCGATTTACTTCGGCTACCTGGCGATTCGCAACAACGAGCCGGAACGTGAGAAAGCCTATATTGCAATCGGTATCGGTGTTCTGGATATGATTGGTTTTCTTATACTGATGATCGCAGTGATCCGAAGTAATTAACACAGAAAGGGGCGAGAGGATGTTTTGTAAGAATTGCGGCACGGAACTTGCAGACGGCACGAAGTTCTGTAAAAAATTGCGGAACAAAAGTGGAAAGCAACAACGCTCCGGAACAAAATCAGCCGGAAGAAACTGCAAAACCAGATGCTGATGACAAAGAAGATGCAGTCATTTCGGAAAAATCAGAACAAAGATGATGACGATATAAAATGGTCTGAAATAACGACTGACGGAAAAATTGAATTGGTGTACGATGCGATTTTCTACATCATTCTGATTATTATCGGCATTCACTATCACAGCGAAATTGCCTTTGCATGGAAACTTGCTGATAATAAAATTGCTTTTATAATTCATGTGATTGACTATCTCATTCTGTTGTCTGTCTGGACAATTCCGCTGAATATCATTAAACTAATCTATTTTGCAGTAAAGAAGAAGGCAAGAAAAGCGCTGTATGAACTCGTATCCATACCTATTGGTATCATATACGTAATGATCGCTGCTGCTGTTTTCGGCAGTGTGGGCAAGGAAATTATCTTTTTCATCGCAGCCTTCATTGGCGGATATTTGCTGAAAATATTCCAGGATCTAGTTATCAATAAAGATGCGTCCTAGAAGATACGTCTTTCAGAAATGAAATAACGGAGCAGGTGAAAAATCTTGCTCCGTTATTTTTTGTATGGCATCCGAATACGTACACACAAAACAATATAGCCTAAAGCTATACCAAAACGCACCAAAAGGATATTGTACAAATGTGCCTGTTTCTGGTATACTAAAGAAGAGAAAATCCCATTGAAAAGAAAGAGGTACCGATTATGCAGAAGATCACATCGCCTTATCGCTATGACTTTGTCGGAAGTTTCCTGCGTCCGGAGAGTCTGAAGCAGGCTCGAAAGGATTACAAGGCTGGAAAAATCAGCAAGGAACAGCTGACCGCAGTAGAAGATGATGTCATTCGTGAACTGGTTGCCAAGCAGAAGAAGGCAGGCTACCACATCATTACCGACGGCGAGTACAGACGGGAATACTGGCATCTGGATTTCATGTGGGGCTTTGAAGGCGTAGGACATGAGCAGACAGGCGCCGGCGTACAGTTCAGCGGCGAGCTGGCATCGCTGGAGGATACCTATCTGACCGGAAAGGTCAAGGCAGTACCGCATCCGTTTGTCACCTATTTTCAGTTTCTGAAACAGTTCGAGGACGATGAGACTGTTGCAAAGTACACCATCCCGGCACCGGCACAGATGTTCCAGCAGATGATCGTTCCGCAGAATTTCCAGAGTACCAGAGAATTCTACGCAACAAACGAAGAACTGATCCAGGATATCGGACTGGCATACCAGGATGTGATTCGCCAGTTCTATGATGCAGGATGCAGAAATTTGCAGCTGGATGACTGCACCTGGGGCGCAATCGTGGAGATGCCGCAAAGCAGCGTTATCAGTCGCTCGGCATTGACCTGGAAGATGTCAAGAAACAGCTCCTGGCAGTCAACAACCTGGCGCTGGAGAATAAGCCGGCAGATATGGTAATCACTTCGCACATTTGCCGTGGCAACTATCACTCCACATTCTTTACAAGCGGCCCGTATGATTCTGTTGCAGACTATGTTTTCGCACAGGAAAATGTAGACGCACTGCTGCTGGAATACGATGATGAGAGAAGCGGCGGTTTTGAACCGCTTGCAAAGGTTTCTCCCAATAAAAAGGTAGTGCTGGGTCTGATTACTTCTAAAAAGCCGGAACTGGAGGACAAGCAGACCGTTATCGACCGAATCCATGAGGCTGCAAAGTACATTCCGCTGGATCGTCTCTGCCTCAGCCCGCAGTGCGGATTTGCGTCCTGTGAGATCGGCAATAAGCTGACCGAAGAAGACGAGTGGGCAAAGCTTGCGCTGGTAAAGGAAATTGCTGAAGAAGTCTGGGGATAACTCCTGACCAAACACAATTCAAATCATATACTCCAAAATATATGCAAAACTGCACAACGGGTGTGATTCCCATTGTGCAGTTTTTGTTTTTATGCCTGTGCGGACAGAAACTCCAGTCTGCACACCCGTTCCGCAGAAATCGCAGTGCCGTTCGTGAACTTGAGACATCGTTTTTCTGCATCAAAAAATCGAAAACACCCGGTGTATACCGCATATGCGCCGCCGTCTTTTTTGGAATCCGGCTGGAAATAGGTGACACGTACCCGAGGACGTTCTGCGGCGTGTTCCAGAAGCTGTTGGAAATGCAGATTTAAGGTGGCAAGTGCATCGTCTGACAGGTTTTCCATAGGGTCTGTCAGAGTGCCGCCTCGTGAATTTCTTCATCGTAGCCCGTCAGCGCAGCGAAAGGCGCAAACTGCACGGCACGATTTTCCATGGGCATGGGAATGTGGTTTTTCAAGTGGTATCTTTCATGGCTGCGGATATCGCTGTAATCGTTCATGCCCGATGTCCTCCTACCTGGCTGTTTCGTTCTATCGTTGTCGCACCTTCCCGGAAATTCATGCCTTTCAGAATGGCATTTTTCCCGTATCGCTCCTTGATGCGCAGCATGGTTTTCTGCAATTGGTGTTCCTTTTCCAAAAAGATTTTTTCCTGCTTTTGCCGCTGTTCCTGCGCCTGTACATCGTCGAATAAGCTGTATTGTACCACCTCTTCCTGGACCTCATGCTCCGGGATCAGATGGTTTGCCGTCACATTCATGCGCCGCACCAGCAATTCCGCATCCACAATGCGTCGTAGAGTGCCGTGACTTTTTCCATGATAAGACGGGTGGAGGCGGTGTGCTTTCCGAGATTGACAGAGCCGTGAGCCGCCTTGGGAATGCGTTTCCCGTAGCGATCCAGGTTCAATTCCCCTTGATAGTTTTCCGGGATGCCCGTGTGGTCATAGCCCACCGAAAGCACGATCTGTCGGCTGCCAGTTTTTTTCGCACCAGATCCAGCACAAGCAGCTCCGTCATTTCCCGAATGATAAGCCTGCCCTTTTGCCAGTCATAAGGACAGGGCAGGACCTGTCCCTGGCTGATGCTGTGATCCTTCGGCTGGTATGTTTTGATTGCCTTCATGGTGCATGGCTCATAGCCCCAGGCGTGGTCGATGAGCAGTTCTGCGGCGACGCCGAACATCTGAAACAGCGCACGCTCGCCGTGTTCCGAATACCGGGCAATGTCGCCCATGGTGTACAGTCCCATCTTTTCCAGCTTTTTGGCGTAGCGCCGCCAATGCGCCAGAAGTCCGTCAGCGGCTTGTGATCCCACAGCTTTTCCCGGAAAGTCATTTCGTCCAGTTCTGCAATGCGGACGCCGTTTGCATCTGCCGGCATCTTTTTCGCCACAATGTCCATGGCGATTTTCGCAAGGTACAAATTCGTTCCGATGCCGGCAGTCGCTGTGATGCCGGTTTCACGCAGTACCGCCTGTATCATTTTCATGGCAAGCTCGTGCGGCGTGCAGTGATAGGTTTTCAGATATCCTGTCACGTCCATAAAGACTTCGTCAATGGAATAGACGTGGATATCTTCCGGCGCAATATACCGGAGATAGATCTGGTAGATCTTTGTGCTGATCTCCATATAGTGTGCCATCTGGGGCTTGGCGGCAATGAAATCCAGTTTCAGCGCCGGATTTTGTGCAAGCTCTGATGCCTGGCAGGAACTCCCCGTAAACTCGTGAAAAGGCGCTTTCCGCAGACGCTGCGCATTCACATTCCGGACGGTCTCCACCACTTCAAAAAGCCTTGCTCTTCCGGGAATGCCGTACTTTTTCAGCGCAGGCGTTACGGCGAGACAGATGGTCTTTTCTGTTCTGCCGGTGTCTGCTACCACCAGATTCGTGTTCAGCGGATCCAGTCCACGTTCCACGCACTCCACGGAGGCGATAAAGCTTTTCAGATCAATGCAAATATAGGATGCCATTGTCCGCACCTCACTCTTCGTAAAAGCCATAGCAGTCCGGCAGTCCCAGATCACCGCCCAGACAGCGGCTGTCCGGCTCTGCGGGCAGTTCTGGAACGGGATAACCCTCTTCTTCCATCATTTGCAGTTTGTAAGCCAGGAAATCGTAGGGGACATGATGCACCGCAGCGATCTGGAACAGCGTATAGTCGGAATCCTGCATTTCCCGGTAAAAGGATGCACTGTCACCCAGCAGCAGCTCGGCGGCAAACCGGTTTGCCTCAGTTTCCAGGCGGTTGGTTTCGTACAGCGTTGTTTCCGTCTCCTGGAATGTTTTGATTTCCCGGCTGTGCAGGAGAATGTGTCCCAGCTCATGGGCGAGGATAAAGGTGAGCAGTGTCCGGGGCAGATTGCTGTTGTACTGGATCATCCGTATCCGGAAAATGACTGTGGTCATTGCTTTGATGGAGTGTTCTGTTTCGCCAAAGTTCACACCTTTCAGCTGCACATCCAGCTGTCGGCACAGGATAAACGGATCCGATGTCTGAAACTGTCGCCGCAGCTTTTCGACCCGGCATCGAATTTCATCACTGCTTACTGTCAGCATGATTTTTCCTCCAACTTTTCAGCTTTTCTTTTTGCCGTACTTTTCTTTTGCCTGCTGCTTGCTGGTGACGTATGCCGTCATCAGCGCCTCAAAGAACAGGTCTTTTTCCGTCTGAGACAGCTCGCCGCCGGCAAACAGCGCCTGGTTTTCTGCCAGAAGTGCCGCAACATTCCGTGCATCTCTGGCACCATATTCATTTTGTGTCTCCATGATGTAAATATCCTTTTCGATATCTTCTCTTGGATTTTCACAGGTGTCATCTTTCAAATATCGGATGGAAACGTGCAGTGCCTTTGCCAGCTGATACAGCATCCGGTCCCGTGGATGCTTGTCTCCTTTTTCATAGGCGATGATGGAGCGCCTGCTTGCGCCGACCTTTTCGGCAAGCGTCTCCTGGGACATGGAAAGCGCACTTCTTGCCTCTTTGATTTTTTCCGGAAAGGATTTCATTTCTTTTCCTCCATAGTGAACTTGTGTGAATTTACAGGTTTATTATATCACACTTTGCAGCAGATGTCAAGCGGCAGAAAATAGAAAAGGCAATGCCGAACAGAGAAGTGCGGCATTGCCGGAAATGGTCTTTCACTGATAATCGCATTTTTGACAGTGTATCATCATATGCTCCGGGTCTTCCTTATAAAATGCACCGGACCATTTGCAGATGCTTTGCAGAATGGGAACAACAGAGATACCTTTTTCAGAGAGGGAATACTCCACACGGGGCGGTATCTCATCGTAGGACTTTCGTGTAACGATATCGTTGGCAATCAGCCTTTCAGAGAGGATGCCAGCACCGCATCGGTGATATTGCCCATTTCCTTTCGGATCTCGCTGTAGCGCAGCACTTTCTTGGCTGCCAGAACGCAGATGATCCTGGAATTCCATTTGCCGCCGAAAACTTCCAGCCCGTATTCCAGCGGACAGCGGATGTCTTTTTCCAATTTTCGCTGATACATGATTCCAACTCCTTTTGCGTGTTTTCCGGATATCTTTATGATACCACAGATACTTTTGGATTTCAAGTAACTATGAAATTGATGAGTGACTTATAAATTGACTAATATCTTGTTTCCGGAAAGCAGTCTTGCTATAATAAAGACAACGCAGAGGAAAATGCGTAAATCAAAGAAAATGAACCGGGAGGAATCTATCATGTTGAATGAGAATGTAACAAAGGTACTTGAAACAAGTATGTGGGATCTGTCAACCTGTGCAGACGGCGAACCCAACGTGGTTCCCGTAGCATTCAAGTTTGTGACAAAAGACGGAAAGCTGGCGGTAGGTGATGTTTTCCTGGATACCACGCTGCGGAATCTTCGGGAAAATAACGGAAAAATCGCAGTTTCTGTGTATGATGCGTCCAGCCTGGAGGGATACCAGATCAAAGGTACAGCGGAATACCTCACCCAGGGCGAGATCGTCGAAAAGTTCCGGGAGATGGTGGAAACGATGTTCCACGGCGCAGCATCTGCCAAGGGCGCACTGCTCATCACACCGGAAAAGGTGATCGTCACAACACCGGGTGCAGACAATAAGAAAGAACTGTAAAGTCCAGCCGTTTGGAAAAATAGAACCGGTCAGAGGAATCCGCAGGGAATCTCTGACCGATTTTGTTTTTATGCTGTTTTATAATACAGATAGGCGTCCAAATTGGACTTGTCTGAGAAATACCCCTTTTCGATCAGCATTGTAACAAATGCCTGTACCTCTTCGTTATCCAGCCATGCACATTCGCCGCCGATCTGACAGAGGGCGAGTTTTTGCATCACGCCGGAGGAATCGGTATACAGCACGTACAGTGTGTCTGTTCCGTAGTCCTCTATGTTAAAATTCCAGCTTTTCATGGCGCAGTCTTTGTACTTTTCAGCAGACTTTGCAAAGTCTGCGATTTCCTGCAAAACGCTTTCGTCGTAGACGAACAAGTCCTGGATGCCGTTGGAGCGGAGCGATTCGGTATAATCGCCTGCCGGAGCGTCGATGGCATCGGTTTCCGCAGCCAGAGAATAGCGGAAACCGTCCAGGGTAATCAGATGGTCGGTGTTTTCGCCGATCCAGCCCAGCTCTGACAGATTGATCTCATAATTCTGGATGAGCAGGCAGGGGTGGTGTCCATCTGTTCCTGTCTGACCAGCGTCTGTTTCATCAGCAGCAGATCCATTGCATCCAGCTGACCGTCTGCATAGAGGTCGGCAGCTTTCCAGTTGGAAAGCACTGCATCCGGGTCGCCCAGCAGCCATTTCTGGAAAAGGACAATGTCGGAAACGTCGGCAATGCCGTCGCCGTTGACATCCCCTTTTACCATTTCCGGTCTGTCTACGGATTCCAGTTGAATGCGCTTGTTTTCGTGGTCGATGGATTTCACCCGAATGGTGCCTGTCCCGATGTACTTGTCATAATAGGATGGGAGAAATACCGGCAGCACCCGGTTGTTGATGACGTAGTGTAGCAGAGGAGGTTCGTATTTCTGTCGATGGTGTCCCCGTCGGAAAGTTCGTACATCGTATAAGCGATGCCGTCCACTGCTGGGGCAAGATAGATGGTGAGCGCAGTGATTCCGACAACCTCGGCATCAAAGGGCAGAACATAGTCCTCTTCAGAAATAAATGCAAGGTCATAATCGCCTTTGGCATTGACGATATTTGCCACGCTACCGACGTTTTGTTTGTCATAGTGCAGGGTGTCGCCCTGGGAAAGCTTTGTGCCGAGTGTAAGTGTGGAGGTGTCGTACACCTGGCTTTCTGTCGCCGCATCATCCGGGGTGTCGGTCTCTTCCGCTGCTGTATGCAGCGACAGAGTGGTAAGGCAGGAAATACTGCTTTCCGGGACGCAGACTGCCGTCCCCAGCATTGCCAGTACTGCTGCACAAGAAATGATCTGTTTTTTCATCTTTTCCCTCTTTCATGGTATATTGGACATGATATATAAAATATATTTGCCTTTATTATATCATAGAATCGTTGAATTGTCAATAAAAAGGCAAAAAATCTATGAAATACCGGAAAGCTTTTTTCCGGTATTTGCAGCGAAACTGCGGGATGGTTCAAGGTGCAGAAATTCTGAAACAAACTGTTTTTTTGTCGCATTCATACAAATCACAAACATCTCTTTTGTGGAAAAAAGAGATTTCCTGTCCAAATTCCCTGTATCATCTTGACAAATATCCTTCTACATGATAAACTGATTATAGTAAATTTGATACAACGTTTCGAGAATTGAAATATTGGAATGTTACCTTTCGACAATTTTGTCTGATTGGGCATAACCAACTTTTATGCACGCAAAATGATAGCGGTATAGGGGTTGGCTTTTTTTATACCATTTTCGAGGTACTTTATGAAAATTATAAAAGTTATCAACAACAATACCGTTTGCACATTGGATAAAAAAGGAAGAGAGCAGATCGCTTCCGGAAAAGGCATCGGATTCGGAAAAAAGCGTGGGGACGAGATCGACCCGGCGCAGGTGCAGAAGATCTATCTGATTACCGATTCGGCACTGCGGAAACGATGGTGGAGTGTCTTGCGGAGATCCCGTATGAACACATCCGACTGATTCCGACCTGGTAGACCACATTGCAGAGCAGCTGCACCAGGAAGTGCTGAAAGAGTCTCTGATTATCAGTATGTCAGATCATATCAGTTTTGCCATTGAGCGGCAGAAACAAGGCATGACATTTACCAATCCGCTGATGGATTCCATTCACGATTATTTCCCGGAGGAGCTTGCACTCGGAAGATACTGCCTGGAAGAGATCCGGCAGCAGCTGGGCGTTTCGCTCCATGAGGACGAGGCAGGATTCCTGGCGATGCACATTATCAATGCACGGCTGCATACCAATATGGGACAAGTACCGGATATTACAAAGCTGGTGAATGGCTGTGCAGAAATTGCAGATACTTTCTATCGTGGGAAACTGGACAAGACCACGGTTTCTTATGAACGCTTTCTGGTGCATCTGAAATATCTGGCGAAACGGCTGTTTCAGTCCCAGGAATTCCCCAATGTACTGAGCCGGGATGAAGAGATACTGGATTTCATCCGGGCGAAATTCCAAAAGCATTACCGCTGTGCAAAGTGCATACAGGACTACATTCTGAAAAACTTTGCACGGACCATCTCCGAAGATGAGATGATGACGCTGACCATTCATCTGAAAAAGATCAGCGAGTCCCGTTGAAAAACGCTTGATTTCATTGCAACTGGTACCTGAGTAATGATTTCGGCGTAAAGATACAGAACATTTTTAGGAGGACTTTTGTAATGAAAGACAAGATTTTCGGCGTATTGCAGCGAGTGGGGCGCTCGTTTATGCTCCCCATTGCGCTGCTGCCCGTGGCTGGACTTCTGCTGGGTCTGGGAAGTTCCTTTACCAACGCCACGACCATTGAGACCTATCATTTGGGCAATATCATTTACGAGGGCGGACTGCTCTACACCATTCTGGATATCATGAGCAAGGCAGGCAGTGCCGTGTTCGATAACCTGGCGCTGTTGTTTGCCATGGGCGTTTCCATCGGCATGGCGAAAAAGGAAAAAGAAGTTGCGGCGCTTTCCGGTGCAATTGCTTACCTGGTCATGAACACTGCCATCAGTGCGCTGATCTCCGCCAAAGGCGGCGTTGAGGCGATGGCGGCAAACTCCACCACTTCCGTGCTGGGCATCACCACACTGCAAATGGGTGTGTTTGGCGGTATCCTGGTGGGACTGGGCGTTGCTGCACTGCACAACCGGTTCTACAAAATTGAACTGCCCCAGGTGCTGTCCTTCTTCGGCGGCACACGCTTTGTCCCGATCATCTCTACCGTGGTTTATCTGATCGTGGGCGTTGTCATGTTCTATCTCTGGCCGATTGTACAGTCCGGCATCTCGCATCTGGGGACACTGGTTCTTCACTCCGGTTACGCCGGTACATGGATCTATGGTATTCTGGAACGTGCGCTGATCCCGTTCGGACTGCATCACGTGTTCTATATGCCGTTCTGGCAGACGGAACTGGGCGGTTCCATGATGATCGACGGCAACATGGTTTCCGGTGCGCAGAACATCTTCTTCGCAGAACTGGCATCCAAGTCTACCACAGAATTTTCCGTTTCCGCAACACGCTTTATGTCCGGTAAGTTCCCGTTCATGATCTTCGGTCTGCCGGCTGCGGCATTTGCTATGTACCGTGCGGCTCGTCCGGAAAAGAAAAAGGTGGTTGGAAGCCTGCTGCTCTCCGCAGCACTGACTTCTATGATTACCGGCATCACCGAGCCGCTGGAATTCACCTTCCTGTTTGTGGCTCCGCTGATGTATGCCGTACACTGCGTGCTGGCTGGTCTGTCCTATATGCTGATGCACATTCTGAATGTGGGTGTCGGTATGACATTCTCCGGCGGTGCCATTGACCTGACACTGTTCGGCATTCTCCAGGGCAATGCGAAAACCCATTGGATCTGGATCGTGGTTGTGGGACTGATCTACGCCGTGGTCTACTATTTCGTATTCTACTTTATGATTACCAAACTAAATCTGAAAACACCGGGCAGAGAACCGGATGATGTAGAGCCGAAACTCTACCGCAGAAGTGATGTGAATGCAGCAAAGGCAGAGAAAAAGTCTGCCGCCGCAGCCGCAGTGGATATGGTCAGCGCCATGGTGCTGAAAGGTCTGGGCGGCAAGGCGAACCTGTCCGATCTGGACTGCTGTGCAACTCGTCTGCGTGTGACCGTAGAAGATGCCGCACTGGTCGATGATGCCATGCTGAAAGCCAGCGGCGCATCCGGTGTGATTCACAAGGGCAACGGCGTACAGGTCATCTACGGGCCAAAGGTATCCGTTATCAAATCCAATCTGGAAAACTTCCTGGATACGCCGGAATCGGATGATCTGGACACCTTTTCCAGGAGACGGCAGAAGAAACGCCGGCAGAGGAAAAACAGCCGGAACCGGTACAGAAGAACACTGCGCCGGAACAGGGCAGTGCCGCAGAGACGATTACACTTTTCGCACACATGAACGGCACGGCAGTTCCGCTGGAAGAAGTGGAGGACGAGGTGTTCTCCCAGAAGATTCTGGCGACGGCGTTGCAGTCCGTCCGTCGGAGGGCAAGCTGTATGCACCTTGTGACGGCACGATCGAGACCGTCTTTGAGACCAAGCACGCTGTAAACATGACCTCAGCGGACGGCGCAGAACTGCTGATGCACATTGGCATTGATACCGTCAAGCTGGAGGGCAAGTATTTCGAGGCGCACGTCACAGACGGACAGCAGGTCAAAAAGGGCGACTTGCTGGTAAGCTTTGACATGGAGGCAATCACCGCCGCAGGCTATAAGCTGACTACGCCGCTGCTGGTGTGCAATGCAGATGATTATGCGGCAATCACACCAGTCGCACAGGGAACGGTTTCTGCCGGAACAGCGGCAATTCAAATCACAAAGTAAACCAACACTGCTTTTGCAGATGTTAAAATAAAATTTATTTAGGAGGAATTACGCATGAAAACATTCACTTACACCATCCAGGACGAAGTAGGTATCCACGCAAGACCGGCAGGACTGCTGGCGAAAAAGGCAAAG